>SWCD01004115.1_pt1 | contig 140833 bp, 112 predicted proteins | sample 4693011 | NCBI WGS metagenome assembly SWCD01 (sample SAMN10267278, study PRJNA491770) | bioreactor metagenome | isolation source: DHS bioreactor inoculated with marine | place: Japan: Omine Ridge, Nankai Trough
GATAATTTTGAAGATTTTCAGAATCGACAAATAATATTTCAATAGGAAGATTTGCAGCTATAATATCATTGGCCATCAACTCTGATTCATTCAACTGAGCAGGCGTCATTTTAGCTGTATTTAATTCAATAGCTCCGTATTCTTCGCCCAGATGAACAGAAACTGTTTCAAGATTATATTGCCTATAAAATATCTGGCTAAGAATATGTTGGGCTGTATGATTCTGGCGGTTTATTTGACGGCGGGTTTTATCAACCAGACCTTTAACACTTTCACCAGCTTCACCAACTTTTTGATTAGTAATATGCAGAACGCTATCATTGTCTTCGATAACATCAACAACCGAGATATTATTTATTTCTCCGGTATCATTTAATTGTCCGCCTGAAGTAGGGTAAAATGCAGATATATCCAAAATAGTATAGAATTGATCACCCCTTTTACCAGATTCGATAATGGCAGCATCAAACTCCAGAATATTTGGATCATTATAATATATTCGCTCAGTCATTTCAGGATTTCATTCCTACTAATTTTCACATTCTGATACTTTTACAATTTTTATCCAAGACAGACTAATTATGCTACATAATTTGTTAAAGTTCCTACATTTTCAACTTTAACTTCTATTTTATCGCCAGTTTTCATTGGTGAAATTCCAGCAGGTGTACCAGTTGAAATAAGATCTCCCGGATTCAGGGTCATAACCGAAGAGACATAACTGATTAAAAATGGTATATCAAAAATCATTTGAGCAGTAGATCCGGACTGCATAACCTTGTCATTAAGAATCCCTTCTACCTGAATACTATTGTAATCTACATCAGAAATAATCCAGGGTCCCACCGGACAAAAGGTGTCAAACCCTTTGGCTCTTGTCCATTGGCCATCTTTTTTCTGTAAATCGCGAGCAGTAACATCGTTGACACAGGTTAATCCAAAAATGTAATCATTGGCATTTTCTTTATCAACGTCTCTGGCAGTTTTTCCTATTACAACACCTAATTCAGCTTCGTAATCAACTCTTTCTGAAACGGCTGGTAAGACGATCAAATCTTCCGGTCCAATAATTGATGATGGCGGTTTCATGAATAAAAGTGGATTTTCCGGAGCTTCATCGGCTGAATAGGAAGCCTTAACATGGGCATGATAATTTAATCCTATACAAATTACTTTTGATGGTTCTACTGGTGCTAAAAATTCGCAGTCTTCAGTAATTTCAATTGATTCGGTAATTTCAATATTTCCCAGCCAGGGGCTGTTTTTTAAAACATCAATAGTCTTTTCCTTAAATACTCCATATTGAGCCTGAGACTCCTGATCTTTTTTAAAACGTATAAATTTTTCAGACATGATATTTCCTTAATTCCATCCGGTTATTATATTTTAGAGAATAAATGAAAGGAATTACTATCGGTCAACTACTATCAAACTTCTTTAAGTTTCCAGTTCCCTTTTTTAAACCAGAGAGCCAGCACAATTGCTCGAACTGTCGTAGTAATTGTAAGCGTCCACCAGACCCCGTTTATGCCAAGCCCAAGGGTGAAACACAAATAATATGCCAGTGGAATACGTAACAAAGTTCCTGGAATTGATACCACCATTGGAGGAACAGTATCTCCAGCTCCACTAAAAGCTCCTTCGAGAACAATCTCTGTTGCCATAGTTATCTGCGATAATCCCAGAATTATCAGATAGTCAATGGCAATGGATAACACTTTGGGATCATCCGTAAAAATAGTAGCAATATATTTTGGGAAAACAATAAAGCAGACCGACATCACAAATGTAATCCCAATTGCTACACCGGTTGCTCCCCAGGCGCATTTAGCTGCCCGATCCGCTTTTTTGGCTCCAAGATTCTGGCCTACCATAGTTGAAGCTGCAATAGAGAATCCAAAACATGTCATATAACAAAATGATTCCATCCGGTTGCCTATTCCCATTGCTGCTGCGGCCTCTTCCCCGTATTCATGGACAATCCTGATTAGAAACCAATAAACAATAACAAATACTATTTGCTGGCTGGAAATCGGAAGACCAATTTTCATTATTTTAAGAATATCTTTTATGACAGGAGGTGTTCTAAATATATTCTCAACTTTGTATCCCAAACCACCTTTTTGCATCAGATAAAATGCCCAAGATGCTCCAAATAAGACAGAGATCCCTGTTGCAACGGCAGCTCCCGGAACTCCAAAAGCGGGTATCGGTCCCCATCCAAATATTAAAATTGGATCGAGAATCATATTAATAATTATCGTAGATATTCCAATTATAGTTGGTGTTTTTGTATCACCGGAGGCTCTAAAGCCAGCATAGATTGTATCCAGAATAAAAAAGAGGATTGATATTGCAAAAGTCATTCTTAAGTATGGGACAGCATGTATCATAGTAGCATCACTGGTTCCCATAAATTTGAGCATGAATGGGGTCATCATATAACCGATAAATGAAAATGATGCTCCTATAAGAACTGACAATGACAATCCCTGCTTGATATAATGGGACGCTCTATCGGTATCTTTTGCTCCAATATGCCTGGAAACCAGCGCTGTAACACCAACCGTAATAATTGAAATGAAACCAAATACTGTCCAGATTACAACCATCGCCGTAGTCACTGCATCCTGTGCCGTCGGCCCTAATTTCCCCACCCAGAAATAATCTGTCGTGGTAAGAGCAAATTCCATAAACATGTTCAACACAACAGGAATAGATAGCGTGAAGATTGTTTTTATTATTGGCCCGCTGGTAATGTTGTCAGTCTTATGCATATTAATCTTTATCAATATTATAAATTGTTGATGAACAACTTATATTGGGTCTAAGAAGAAAACAAGTTGTATTAAATCATATAATTAAACAAGCTTGCTTTTTAATCGTCTGATAATAAATTGTATGAGCGAACATAAATGACAATATTCTATTTTGGGGAATGCAATGAAATTGAAATACTTTAATATATTATTTATTTGTTTGATAACACTATTACTTCACTCCACATCCGAAGCTGCCCGTAAGAAAAGAATAAAACCACCACCAAGAGTTATAGATATTGAACATACTAATTTTGCTTTTGCTCCATATTTTACCGGAGGATGGATTGTTGGCGAGGGTGCTGATTTTGTAGAATCAAATCATAAAGCCCTCTATGGATTGGGAACAGTTTTTGTTTATCAATGGAAACCTAAATTTGGATTTTATGGCAACCTGGAAGCTGTTTATGGAAATGTCAGCGATAGCAGCTATACCAAATACAGAGTGATTTCGTATTCGGGTGGTTTGATTTTTTCACTCTCCCCTAATAAAAGATCTTCTTTGTATTTTAAAGGGGAATTTGGTAAATCCAAAATAAGAGCAACTAAAGTTGGTGAAGATTATGGCACACATTCATTTTTAGAATTAGGCATTGGGAATAGAATCTACAGCAGTCCTACAATTACTACCTGGATTGAGATTTATTATAAACAGATTATTAACAAAAATAAGGATCTTAATTATTATCATGTAACGGAAGAAATTGATGGTCAATACATCGGTTTGTTATTTGCTGCTTCATTTGGATTTTAAGATACTAATTTGATTTAAATACCGAGACGCTCAATCAGATAATCGGGATTGAAATCTTCATCAGTCCCCCGCTTCAACATTTCATGCCAGGTATACCTTGATCCAAACCTGAAATAATTGTGGGTTAGAAATGACCCCGCCAGACTATTACCCGAGTAGTGTCCATATAATCTTCTAATAGTATTCAAAGACTGAGCCGTAATAATATCCGCAAACAGGTAATTCTGCAAATATACAGGATGGGTTATATAATGAATAGTACCTGCCCAGGGCTTTAGATCTTCATGCCGAGGAAGGTACATATATTTTTCAAACAAATCCCAGTAAAGCTTATTTAGATCCCTGTTTGGATTCATGTAGGCTTCATATTCAAACATTAAACGACACAGAGTTGTCCTGAGATAAATAATATCCTGTTCTTCTTTGGATTGTAAAAATTCATCTACAGTTGCAGCAGGAATATTAGCTTCGTTTTGCAACCATTCTTTTTCATCACATTGAGATGCAATCAACTGAGCCATAGCCTCTCCCCAGGCTGAAGCAATGGAGTTGGTATATAAGGCTCTGTCCTGTGAAATCTGGGTAGCATGAAGTGCATGACCTACTTCATGCATAAGTACACGAGTACTATATAATCCATTGGTTAGATTAGCCATCACCCGGACATCATGAGGAGGTTTTATTGGGAAGGCATAAGCAAACTGAGATTTCCCCTCACGTGATTCCAGATCAAAATAAATAGGAAGTTTATTAATGTCATAACCTAATTTTTCAAGTGATGACTTCACTAATTTAAGTTGAACATCCACCGGGAAATAATTGTCGATTTTTTCATCGATACTTTTATAAGCATAGGCCATGTCCCAAATCTCAATATCGTCATATCTGAATTTGGATCGAATATTTTGCAGTATAGATTGATATGGAGCCTGACTGAGAGAATCAAGTCGATTTATCAATTTCAAATATGTCGGTTGATCCACTTCCATTTGCGACACGACTAATGCAAAATTGTTGTTATAGCCTAATGTACGAGCCTGTTGATTGCGTAATCGGAACAATTGTTCCAGACCATCAGCTAAATTATTGCCGATCTGTGACCAGGCCCGATAAGATTGTTCACGCACCAACCTGTTATCATCAGTTCTATAAAGATCATACAAATTAGCTTGAGTAGTCTTTACGCCATTAAAATCCGGACGATAAATTATATCATATTTGTTAAGTGAATCACGGAATTCAGAAATCGTCTTCTCTGTTTCTACCTGTCCTGTAAGAACTGAAGAATAAAACAGTTCATAACGTCGTAAATTATCCTCGTCATCAATTAGCCGCTTACCGGCATTTAAGATGCCAAGCATCTCTTTATCTGAAATAGTCTGATTATATAGTTCGGTATAAAAATCGAGTGAATCAGAAAAACCTTTGGTATATAGATCCCATTGTTCCTGTGCAACCCGATAGTCGAGCCATTCAAACTTGTGCTCCAATGAATCAAGTTCAGTTAATACCTGTTCTTTTGTAATCTGTTTTTCCTGACAGGAATTTAAAAACAGAACTGGTATTAATATTATAATAAAAAGAAAACGCATTTTATTCCTCGATTTTCGTATCAGCAAAATATGACAATGCCATTGCATAACCATATAGTCCAAACCCAACCAGATGTCCATCTGCGATTGGAGCAATCACCGATTTATGCCTGAATTCTTCACGTGCATAAACGTTTGAGATATGCACTTCAATAGTTTCAATATCTACACTGGTTATAGCATCACGCAAAGCATAACAATAATGAGTAAAAGCACCCGGATTGATAATAAGACCATCAGCCTCGAAACCGTTCTTGTGAATAAAATCTATCAAATCGCCTTCACAATTGGATTGAAAATACTCAACGGTAAGATTCAACTCTTTTGCAATTTTGGTAAGTTCCTGATTGAGTTCATCAAGAGTTTTATCTCCGTATATATCCAGTTCTCTTTTACCTAATAGATTTAAGTTTGGTCCATTAACGATTAAAATCCTTGGCATCGTAATCTCCGTTTTTCGTATTCTTTTAAAGCCGCCTTTAACGACGGTTTTAACAGATTCTTTTTCACATCACATTTTATCGGCATTCCGGGTTTATTCAATAACACAAAAATTAGCTGTTTGCCTTTTCTTTTTTTATCGACACCCGTATGGGTAATTACATCATTTATAGAAATCTTATACTTAGGAATCATTTCAAGAAAACGTATTATCGTTTGTTTATAGCTGCTAAGAGATCTGATTCTTGATTTTTTTGTTCTTTCACTGAGTTCAACAGCTGCTAATAGTCCAATGATGACTGCTTCTCCATGCTGTAATTTCCCATAACCGAGAGATTTCTCAATAGCATGACCAAAGGTATGTCCCAGATTGAGAACCATGCGAATATTCCCTTCACGTTCATCTCTGGAGACTATTTCAGCTTTGTATTTTGCAGATTGATATATCAATTGAGACAAGCAAGCCTGATCGTATAAATCACCTTGTTCGACATACTTATCCAAGATGCCATTCATCTTTTGTCCAATAAGCCCTACATATTTTACTACTTCACCCAAACCAGAAATTATCAGTCGCGGCGAAAGAGTGTTTAAAAATATTGTACCGCAAATCACAAACGATGGTTGCCAAAAAGCACCAATCAGATTCTTGCCTGCTTTGTGATTTATACCCGTCTTTCCTCCAATGGCAGCATCGACCATCCCAAGAAGTGTTGTTGAAAGGATTCCCCATTTAACTCCCCGAAGGATTGTCGCAGCAACATAGCCGGTAAAATCACTAATAACTCCTCCCCCACAGGCCAGGAGGAAATCATTTCTAGTAACTTTATTATCTAACAAATATGAATAAACTTTATTTAATTGTGAAACAGATTTTGTCTGTTCGCCTGAAGGTAATACCAGCTCATCAAACATTATACCAGTTCGCTTAAGGGCTTTTGATATTTGTTGACCATATAGCGCAAATACTTTTGCATCATAGATTACAAATATGCGTGCAGATTTATCAGCATTTTTTTTTGCTTGTAATATAAGCTCTTTTTCCCATTGGTCGGTTCCACATGAGATTGTATAGCTTCGATCTTTTAGTTTAACCGAGATTCTTCTCATTATAAGCTTTAATCTCTTTTATTATATTAGCTATTACTTTTTGAGTGTTTTCTCCCAGGATAGATATAATCAAATGAGCTTTTTTATAATTTGGTTCTCTTGTAGACAACATCTGTTTAATTTTTTCAAATCTATTTAGTTGAGCAATAGAATTTAACAATGGACGATCATGGGAACCGGCGAGCCTTTTCAAAATCAATTCAGCTGAACATTTAAGATAAATCACTAATCCGGATTTCAAAAATAGCTCTCTGTTTTGTTCACTGATAAATGCTCCACCACCAAGAGCTACAACTTTATTTACCTTCTTCTCGTTAGTTATATCAGCAATAATTTCAGATTCAAGTTTTCGGAATAGATGCTCTCCATCTGTTTCAAATATTCTTGTGATTGTTTTTCCGGATTTTTTTTCAATCATTGAATCGGTATCATAAAATTTATAATTTAGTTCTTTGGCTAATAACGGACCGATAGTTGATTTACCGGAACCGGAAAAACCTATCAGAAATATATTTTCAGGATAATTCATTAAATAATTCCTTTGGTAATTTAGAGTGCTTTAAATTAAAAAAATTCTTTCAATTTATCAAACACTTCTTCAAAAGATATTTTACGGCCGGTCCATATTTTGTATGATTCAACAGCCTGGGCAATTAGCATAGGCATGCCGTTTATCACCGTTAAACCAGACTTCTCAGCCGAAATTAAAGCATAATTATCAGAGTTATAGTTTAGATCATAATATATACAATCAGGTAAAAAATTAATATTTTCTTTCAATAAAGATTTATTTTTATGATTGGGACCGCCAATCGGGGTAGTATTGACGATTAACGAATAATTATTATTGAGTTTATTATAATTTTCATAACTGGAAATAGTAACATTTAGATTTGGATTGATTTTTTCAATATCCGTTTTGAAAATCAATAATTTATCAAGATCGCGGCCAACGACTGTAATCTTATTTACCTGAAATAAATTCACCAGTGAAAAAATTACTGCTTTGGCACTACCACCATTCCCAAAAATAAGAACCTCTCCCTTATTAACAGAATCAAGATGCATTGTTAAGGGCTTAGCAAAACCAATAAAATCAGTATTATAGCCGATCAGTTTTCTGTTATTGATAACAACAGAATTAACTGCTCCGATTTTTTGGGCAGTTGGGTCAATCTCGTTAAGAAAATTTATTATTAGTTGCTTGTAGGGAACGGTCACAGAGAAGGCATTATAATCAGCTTCCAGCATTTTCTTTAAAGAAGATTCAGCTTTTTCTTCTTTCATATCAATTAAATCAAAATCACCCGCGATCTCATCGATTTGGAAAATAGATTTAAAAATAAGAGGAGATTTTGAATATGATATATTCTCTCCCAGAAGACCGAATTTCAACTTTTCATTCATTTAGTGATTTTGTCCAGTAAATCGTAAAATTCCGGACAGGAGATATCAACACAGCTTTCATCATCAATAGTTGAAGGGCCGATTAAAAACAAAGAGGCAATTGAAAAAGCCATCGCAATTCGATGATCTCCATACGCAACAAAATCAGCTCCGGATAAATCCTGTTTCCCTTCAATAGCAAGACCGTCTTCAAGTAGACCGCATTTGATTCCCATCCTTTTTAAATTTTCTGCTGTTGCTGCCAGGCGATCAGATTCTTTCACTTTTAATTCCGCAGCATCTCTGATTACTGTTGTTCCCGAAGCAAAAGCAGCAATAACCGCAACAATAGGGAGTTCATCTATCAAACCGACAGAAGTTGCACCACTTATTTTACGGGCTTTGAGTTTCCCTCCGGTTACAGTAACACTTCCTCTTGGTTCACCCGATATAACCTGACGGTTTTCGATTACAACCTCTGCACCAATAGACTTTTGATAATCAATAAAAGCTGTGCGAGTTTTATTTAATCCCAGATTACCTATAGTGATAGAATTACCAGAGATAGCAGCTGCAGCCATAAAAAATGATGCTGTCGAAATATCACCGGGAATATCTATTTCACCACCTTTAAGAGAAGATTTTGATGAAAGAGTTATCTCTTTTTTGAAAGGTTCAGGCATCTGCATGGTTCGTTTGCGAGGATCATTGGGATCCTCAACCAAAACGGCTCTAATATTACGAACTGTTATTCTTCCACCAAGTTCTTCAATCATCAGCTCCGTGTGATCGCGTGTTATGGTCTCTTCCCTGATTACAACAGAACATCCGGAAGCCAACCCTGCCAACAACAAAGATGATTTAACCTGGGCGGATGCAACTGGCATTCTATATTCAAATGGCAGAAGATTCTTACCCACTATTCTCATTGGCAAATGGCCTTCTTCAGAAAATAATTCGGCACCCATTTCTGTTAAAGGATCGATGATCCTCTTCATAGGGCGGGATTGAAGAGACTCATCACCTGAAAGGGTAACTTCGATTGGTAATCCGGCAATGATCCCCGAAAGAAGCCGTGTGGTTGTACCGGAATTGCCGCAATCAATAAGTAACTCAGGATCAGCAATAATTTGTTCAGGAGGAGATAACACCAACTTGTTATCATCTAATTTGTCAATTTTTACACCTAATGCCTGAACAGCTTTTAAACTGCTCTGGCAATCCTGGCCTGAGGGATAGTTTAACACCGTAACAGGTTCTTTTGCTAATAAAGACAGCAATGCTGTACGATGCCCGATTGATTTATCACCGGGTACAGTTATCGTACCGCCAATATTTTTTACCGGTTGTAGTTTTTTCATCAGCAGTTTTTATCAAGTACTTTCGATATAACACGCATTTCATTGACCAGTGTTTCAAACATATCAGGGGTAAGAGACTGCGGCCCATCAGAAAGAGCATTAGCTGGATCATTATGAACTTCAATAATCAAACCATCCGCACCAACAGCAAGAGCAGCTCTGGATAACGGAATTACTTTATCTTTTCTGCCGGTACCATGACTGGGATCAACTATTATAGGTAAATGACTTGTTCGTTTTACAAATGGAACAGCCGACAGATCAAGAGTATTGCGAGTATGATTAGCAAAGGTACGCACGCCCCGTTCACAGAGAATAACGTTTTTATTTCCTTCAGACATTATATATTCAGCCGCCATCAGTAGTTCTTCGACAGTGGCCGACATCCCTCTTTTTAATAAAACGGGCTTGTTTAAACGGCCTGCTTTTATCAATAGAGAGTAGTTTTGCATATTACGGGCACCAATCTGAATAATATCAGTATAATCGGCAACCATCTCAATCGTTTCGGTATCAATAGCTTCGGTAACAATTTTCAGACCGAATTTTTCACGAGCTTCGGCAAGGATTTTCAGACCATCTTCTTTTAAACCCTGAAAGCTGTAGGGCGATGTTCTTGGCTTATATGCCCCGCCACGCAAAATTTTGGCACCGCTTTTTGCTACTGATTCTGCTATTGTCAGGCATTGCTCACGACTTTCGACTGAACATGGTCCCGCCATGATTACAAAATCATTACCGCCTATTTTTACTCCACCAACATCAACAATCGAATCCTCAGGATAAAATTCACGGCTGACCAGCTTATATGGCTTGGTAACATGAATAATCTCTTTAACTCCTTTTTGAGTCATAATCCGATCAGAATCAACCTGAGATTTGTTTCCCGTAATACCGATTGCAGTGCGCTGGGCACCCGGCATTGGATGAGCATCAAGACCCATCTCTTTGATTAATTTACATATATTTTCCACTGCCTCTTTGGAGGCATTGGTATCCATTACGATAAGCATTTATAACTCCTGGATGCGGCGCTGAAAACATCGCTTAAAGATTCATTTTTCTTAATTTTCCTAACAATACCGTTAAGATTATCTATATACAAATTTAATGATTTTACAACTTCATCACGATTCTGATCAATTATTTCTGACCATACCGAATAGGGTGAACCAGACAGACGCAGCATTGATCTTAGCCCCGGACCAGCTAACGGCAACATATCGGGATTGATTTGTGCTCCCAATATCGTAGAGATAAGCTGCGGCAGATGCGATATTTCAGAAACAAGCTGATCATGTAGTGAACTTGAGATTAAGACTGGTTGTGATTTTGTCTTTTTGATTATCCAGTTAAAACGCTTATTATTATTTTCAGTCAATTCAACTTCATCATCAACAAACCAGGCATGATCTTTAAACACATTTGGTTCGGAATTTTCAAATCCCTTTTTCTCTTTGCCCGACATAGGATGCGTAGAAAGAAATTGAGTTCCATCTTGAAACTTCAATTGATGGGATAGTTTGACAATTTTTGATTTAACGGCCCCGGTATCAATAATAAGGCAATCGGTTAGATTTGGTATTTTGGCAATTTGCGTGAGAAGTTTTTCGTTTCCGGAATGTGTAGCGGCAAGAATTATTATATCAGAACCATGAATGGCTTCTTTTAAATCAGCTTCAACTACAACTTTATATCTTTTGTCTTTCTTTAGTGCTGTTAGCACTTTGAGCCTGTCATAAGCACTGATTATTGGGGCTGTGCCCCCCTTTTGGAGGTCTAGAGTAATACTGCCGCCAATCAATCCAAAACCACAAACAGCTATCTTTTTAATTCCCTTTACACTCATGATTACATCTCTTCCGGAGCTTTAATACCCAGAAGTTTTTGACCTTCTTTAATAACTATCTGAACCGATTTTACCAATGCCATTCTTGCTTTGGTTAATTCTGCATTATCAGAAATAATCTTATCAGAATATCCTTCTTCTGATTTACGCTGATAGAATTTATTAAATGCTCCCGCCAATTTCAACAAATGTATTGCCACATAAAACGGATCATTATTTCTGCCGGAATCGGTTATTGAGTCCGGGAAATCAGCCAATAATTCCACTACCCGCTGTTCTTCTTCGTGATTTAATAATTTCACATCATAAGTTGAATCTATCTGCTTATCATACTTCCGCATCAACGAACATAAGCGAGCATGGGTATACTGCAAGTAAGGTCCGGTTTCTCCTTCAAAACTAAGAACAGCATCCCAGTTGAAGTTAACATCTTTTTGACGCTTGACAGATAATTGTGAAAATTTAACCGCTCCCAATCCAACCATCCCGGCTGTTTCATCAATGGCTTTAAGATCAGGATTTTTCTCTTCGATTTTCTCTTTTACCAGACCAACCGCTTTATTAACTACATCTTCGAGGTTGATAACATTTCCGGCTCTGGTGGACATTACTTTTTCGCCAAACTTCACCCAGCCAAAATCAACATGGCAGACTTTGTCTGCAATTCTTTTATCAGCAGATAGTTTTTCTTTTTCTTCAAGCATTGCAATTGCTTTGAAAACCTGCTTAAAATGATCACTCTGGGAATTGGCTACCACATATATTGATTTTTGGTAATCATATTCTTCTTTGCGCCAGAATGCTCCGGTTATATCACGGGTGGCATATAGTGTCGCTCCATCGGCTTTTTTAAGTAAACAGGGAGGTAATTGCGGATCATTGAGATCAACAACCAATGCCCCTTCTGAAATAGAACTCAAACCTGCTTTTTTAAAGCGTTCTATAACAGGCTCAATTTTATCATTGAGAAATGCTTCACCGGTTATCAAGTCAAACTCGACCCCGATAGCATTATAAATCCTTTCATAATCTTTCAACGATATAGATCTGAATTTTTCCCACAATTGGGTAGTTTCTTTGTCTCCGCTTTCGAGAGCTTTGAAAACTTTCCGTGCTTCATCTTCGAGAGACTCATCACTTTTGGCTTCAATATGAAATTTTACATAGAGATTGAACAATTCACTTATGAGATTTTTATGATCTGCTTTATCAAGTAAATCCTTCATTTTTTTGGGATCAGTCAAAGCTAATTTAAGAAAGAATGCTTTCAGTTCATTCTTACTCCATTTTTGATATGCAACAATCAGTTTCCCAAATTGCGTTCCCCAGTCACCGAGATAATTCAGACGAATAACATTATAGCCGAGTTTATTATAAATCTCGCTGAGTGATGCGCCAAGGATAGTTGTCCTCAGATGAGCAATCCCAAATGGTTTGGCAATATTAACCGAAGAATATTCAACCAGGACAGGTTGCTGGTTTTCAACTATGGCGTTGCCATAACCTGCTTCTTCTTTTAATATCAAAGCTAAAATCTCTTGTGCTTCGACTGTGGGATCTATTTGCACATTGAGGAAGCCACCAGTGGCAATTACTTGAATATCTTTTGATTCGGGAATTATATTGCATATCGCACTGGCAATTTCTGGGGGTTTTGATTTTAGCAGTTTAGAATATCTGAAGACCGGAAAGGCAAATCGTCCCATTTTAGGATCTTTTGGTTTCTCCAAATTTTCAAAAATGAAATCGGAACTAAATATCTGTTGGTCGCCTGTTTCAGCATAGGCCTCTTTATAGGTATCTTTAAAGGCTGATGAGACCAACTCTGCAAATTGTTTTTTGTAAATATCTAAACTCATAACATTTCAATTCAATAAATAAAGAATTCAATATAATGTGAGAAAAAATGAATTTGAAGGCTCCAAAGCAAGCCTTTTATCTAAATAGTACGATTAACAGCAGTGGCAATGATCTCAATCTCTTTGACCAGCTTTTCATATTGATCCAAATACAGGGTCTGAGCTCCATCAGAAGCGGCTTGATCGGGATCATAATGAACTTCTATAATCAATCCATCAGAACCGGCAGCGACAGAGGCTCGGGCTAATGGGGCAACTTTATTGCGGATTCCTATCCCGTGGGAAGGATCGGCAATTATCGGCAAATGGGTAAGTTCTTTAAGAACTGGAATTGCACTGACATCAAAAGTATTGCGGGTAAAGGTCTCAAAGGTTCTTATTCCTCTTTCGCAGAGAATAATATTGTGATTGCCACCGGCCATGATATATTCCGCCGACATGAGAAGTTCTTTTAAAGTGGCAGACATACCTCTTTTTAAGAGAATCGGCTTGTCAACTTTACCCAGTTCTTTCAATAGCGTAAAATTCTGCATATTGCGGGCACCAACCTGAATAATATCAACATATTTCAGAGCCGGGATTATATCCATACGATCCATAACTTCTGAAACGACCGCCAATCCGTTTTCATCGGCAGCTTCCCGCATATATTTTAGACCCTCTTCACCTAATCCCTGGAAAGAATATGGCGAGGTGCGCGGTTTGTAGGCACCACCTCTAAGAATGGTAGTACCGGTTCCATTAAGCATTTTGGCAATTTTTCTGATTTGCTCTCTTGATTCAATGGCACAGGGACCAGCCATCAGTACAATTTTGTTGCTCCCAATTTCCGCATTGCCTACTTTTATAACTGTATCTTCGGGGTGGAATGTTCTACTGGCTAATTTATATGGTTCGCTGATTCTAATAACTTCGTGGACGCCATCGAGAATTTCATAATCACGAAGATCAACCGATTCTGTTTTACCGACAACTCCCAAAACGGTGTGAGTAGATCCTGTTGAACGATGAATATCAAATCCCTGGTCAATCAGACGTTCATAAATTTGCTTGATCTGGTCATCAGTGGCACTATTTTCCATTATGATAATCATTATTCAGGATCACTCCCCGACTTGTTGTAAACTTTGGTTCTTTCCAGACTACGGGATTCATCGATAATTCTTTCAAACAGCCGAACTATTGCTTCAGGAGCCAAAGGTCCCGGATTTTTATCAGTCATTCGTACAAAGATTTCTTTTTCTCTTTCAGGGTCATACAGCTTTAAGCCTTTATTAACTTTTTCTTTAGCCAGTCCAAGCACAATTTCAGCCCGTTGATTTAACAGATACAATAGTTTGGTATCTATTTCATCAATTTGAGTCCGAATATCTTTTATTTTCTTTGCGTTCATCAGAGTGCTTTTCTAATCTTTTTAAGAAATCTTCCGGTATCTATCAGAGATGATTTCTTAGTTCTGGCATTTTTTATTATATTTACTAAAGCTGATCCAATAACTACTCCGTTACTATATTTTGCCAATCTATTAGCTGATTCAGGCGATGATACTCCGAAGCCGGCGACAAAAGGTTTATCTAAGATCGATTTTAGCTTCTTTAGATAAGTATCGGTATCTTCTCCAAATACTTTCCCTGTCCCGGTAACTCCTGTAACGGTTACTGCATATACGAAATCTGTGGACATTTTGGCAATCAATTTAATGCGCTTTTCCGATGATGTCGGGGCTACCAGGTAAATTGCTGAGAGATCATTATTTTTGATCTGTTTATTAAAATCAGATGCTTCTTCGATAGTCAAGTCCGGTATAATAAATCCATCAACTCCACAAGCTTTTGAATCTTTTAGAAATTTGAAATCGCCGTAGGTTTTAACAGGATTATAGTAACCCATCAGAATTATTGGTATATCCAGGTCAGCTCTGAGTTTTTTTACACCATATAAAATACTTTTTAAATTAATTCCATTTTGCAGAGCAATATGAGAACTATGCTGAATCAGTGGACCATCAGCTAAAGGATCAGAAAATGGCATCCCGATCTCGACCATATCCGCCCCATTGTCAGCGGCAATTCGAACATATTCCATTGATGTTTTAAGATCAGGATAACCAGCCGTAAAAAAAGGAATCAGTAGTTTATTATTTCCTAATATAGATAATTTGTTTCTTATCTTGTTATCCACTTAATGTTCCTTTATAATTCCCATATCTTTATCACCGCGACCTGAGAGGCATACTATAATATTCTGGTTTTTCTTATATGATTTCTTGTCCTTGATTAAATAAGCCAAAGCATGTGATGATTCCAGTGCAGGAATAATTCCTTCAAGCTTTGATACTAATTTGAAAGCACTAAGAGCCTGTTTATCTGTCACAGTTTTATAAACGACTCTACGAGTCTCTTTTAGATAGGAGTGTTCGGGGCCAACTCCGGGATAATCAAGTCCGGCAGAAATAGAATGCGGTAGGACAATCTGTCCATCACTATCAAATAAGAGATAGCTCAAGGATCCATGAAGAATCCCCGGTTTACCAAGTGATAATGTAGCAGCATGTTTTCCGGATTTCAATCCATAACCGGCTGCTTCGACTCCGATAAGTTTAACTTTAGTCTCTTTGATAAAAGCATTCATGATTCCTATTGCATTGGAGCCGCCACCAACACAGGCAATAATTGCAGATGGTAATTTCTTGATTTGTTTGAGGCATTGTCGTTTTGTTTCCTTGCCAATTACAGACTGAAATTCACGAACAATCATTGGATATGGATGCGGCCCCACCACTGAGCCTAAAATATAAAATGTATTTCTTACATTGGTGACCCAATCCCGAAGAGCTTCGCTGGTGGCATCTTTTAATGTTTTGGAACCGCTATGGACCGGGACGACTTTTGCTCCCAACAATCTCATTTTATCTACATTTGGAGCCTGACGATCAATATCCTCTGCCCCCATGTAAATAATACATTTCATTCCAAATCGGGCACAGACAGTTGCTGTTGCCAGACCATGCTGCCCGGCACCTGTTTCTGCAATGATTCTCTTTTTTCCCATGTGACGAGCCAATAATATTTGACCAACAGTATTGTTAATTTTATGGGCTCCGGTATGGGTAAGATCTTCCCGTTTAAAATAAATTTTTGGACCATTTAAATATTCAGTAAAACGCTCAGCGCAGTATAATGGTGTTGGTCGACCGACATAGTCTTTTAATAAAGCTGTAAGTTCTATTTTAAATGATTTGTCTTTTTTAATTGTTTGGTAGCACTGTTCAAGTTCATCAAGTGCATAGATAACTGTTTCCGGAACATACCGCCCCCCAAACTGACCAAATCTGCCCCTATTATCAGGAGTTATTTTAGCCTTATTTCTCATATCTTAACCTGTTGCAAATTTGGAATAATTCTTTTAGCTTTTTTGGGGATTTTACACCAGGTGTGTTTTCAACAGAAGAACAGACATCAATAGCTAATGGCGAAAATATCTTTACACCATCCTTAACGTTTTTGCTGTTAATCCCACCGGCTAACATCAGGTTTGATATTTTCCTCGGTGGTTTTATTCCCCAATCAAATCTCTCCCCTGTACCTCCAGGTAGTGTAGTCGTTTTATTGTCAAGCAATACCAGATCAGCTTTGCTTTTATAAACATTATTATAATCAAATTTATTTGTGATATGGAAAGCTTGAGTAGTATTAAACCCAAGCCTTCTGGCTTTAAGAATTTCTGAACTACTATATTTTCCCTGAAATTGAATGAAATCCAAATTTAGCATATGAGCGGTTCTCAATACTTTATCAATAGGATAATCTACAAACACTCCGACTTTATGAATTGTTGGCGGGATGACTTTAATTATAGCCTTTGCTTTTTTTAAAGTAACATATCGAGGTGATTTTTTATAAAAGATCATTCCCAACATATTTGCACCCAAGTCAGAAGCCAATTTCGCATCAGATAGTCTGGTCAAGCCGCAAACTTTGATATTAAAATATCTCATAACCCTCTCAGGATTTTTAACTGATTGGTCGGATCATCAGATGACATTAAAGATTCACCGATTAAAAATGTATTATACCCACTCTTTTGTAATCTCTGTATATCATCATAACTATGAATACCTGACTCTGCTACTTTTATTACATTGTCAGGAATTAGCTTTGCTAATTTTTCTGAAGTCTCAAGAGTTACTTTAAAATTTGAGAGATCACGATTGTTAACTCCAATAATATCCGCACCACAGTCAACTGCTCTTTTTACTTCTTCTTCATTATGAGTCTCTACCAAACAATCCAAGCCAATTTCATGAGCTGTTTTTATAAATTCTTTTATCGTTACGTCGGTAAGCATTTTCATGATCAATAAAATTGCATCAGCTTTCATAAACGACGCATAATAAATTTGATATTTATCAATAATGAAATCTTTACACAAAACCGGCAAACCGGAAATCTGCTTTGCTAATCCAAGATACTCATGACGCCCATAAAAATATTTTTCATCAGTTAGAACTGAAATGGCTGATGCTCCGCCATCTTTATAATTCTTTGCGATAACCGCCGGATTAAAATCTGTAGCGATAATTCCTTTTGAAGGCGATCCTCTTTTTATTTCAGCAATTATATTTATTTTCTCATGATCCGATAGTGCTTTTCTAAATTTAAATTCCTTATTAGGAACAATACTTTTTTGTAAACCTGCCATTGGTTGTTCTATACGAAGCTGATCAATTTCAATTCGTTTATTGACAGCTATTTTTTCAAGGATATTGCTCAACTATTATTCTCCGATAAAATGATCCAATTGCCGGATTCATCTTTTTTCTCAGATTTCCTGAAAAAGAAATAAAAGGCTACAGATGATACAACATATAAACAAATTGTAATGTTCATTGTAAACGTAAATCCGTATTTTTCTATCAATGTCCCCCCTACCGCCGAGGAGACCATCCACGATGATGTCCAGGCTATCATCAGAAGGGCATTAACCAACCCCTGTTCTTTTTTATCGGACAATTCCATACTTAGATTATTAACAATCGGCCATCCGGAATTTATCAGGCCTCCTCTTAACACAAAAGCAAAGACCGCCAATGGAAGAATAAATGTATACGACATCATTAAAAAGAATGGAATTGACATCAATTGAGCATAAACTACAGTATTGACCAGTCCAAATTTCCGAGCAAACTCAGGAGCAGTCAAAGAACCGATCAACATGGCGCATTGAACGAAAAAATAATACATGCCAATATCATCAGGACTCGATCCAAAACGAGATTTGAAATAGAGATTTAAAAATGGTATAACCAGGCCAGCACCCATACCCATCATAAAATTCACCGTAAATATTTTAGAATAAAACCGTCTTCTTTTTTTGAACATTTTAAAAGATATTCTATCTTCTTTTTCTTCTGCGGTTGGCTTTTTTGTTTTTAACATCAAAAAAGGTATCAACGCCAGCATGCTTAAGAATATTCCGGTATAAAGAGTGTATTGATAGCCTAAGATTAAATCACCGGTAATTTGTTCAATCCAGACCGTCATTTTACCAGCCCCAAGCGATCCGGCCATTCCGGCTAAGATCATCATTCCAAATGAAAATGAAAATATATGGGTTCGTTCTTTACGAGTTGAGTTCCGCATAAAAAACGGTCCGCCGGCAATCCGATAGAAAACAAATGACACGCCACTTAAGAAAGAAAAGCTGAGTATCAAATTGAAATCAAAAGTTGATATAATTAGAAAACTGAATATTGCAAAAAAGACCACACTCAAAACCAGAATCGGTTTTAATCTGAGACGGCTCAGTAAATATGCTGCCGGCATGGCAATCATGGTCATTCCCACAGCTCGGACTGATCCAACCAGACCTATCTCACTTTCTACAAATCCGGCATCCTTGAGATATAAATTCAACAGGAGTAGAAAGACTTGAAAATTGATCCCCATTAAGAATGATCCGATTAGGTACAACCAGACATTTCGTGAAAAAAGCCTCAGGATACCAATATAATCTTTAACAGCTTTAACTATCCGAGATGTTTTTATATCTGTGTAGCTATGGCTGCTTTCAGGTCCTTCATGCACGAGTCTACCAATTTTTTATGAGTTTGATTCTTTAACCCAGACAGCCAGAAGTTCTTTTGCAGCCCCACTGTCAACTGCATTTGCAGCGACGGACATTCCTTCAGCAATAGATTCTGCTTTTTCGCCTAAATAGATTAATCCGGCAGCATTTAACAGAGTTGCATCACGATATGGAGATTTGATTCCTTCCAGAACATCCTGAAGAATTGTAAAATTGTACTGAGGATTGCCACCAATTATAGCATTACCAGGATATTTATTTAGCCCCAAATCTTCAGGTGAAATCGTATTAGATGTCTGCTCACCATTTTTAATTTCAATATAATCTGTAGGTGCAGAGATGGAAAGTTCATCAAGACCATCCTGAGAATGAACAACAATAATATGTTCAGAACCTGTGAGATTTAATACATCAGCCATTAGCGGCATTAACTCTTTACTGTAAACGCCTGTTAATTGTCTTTTTACTCCAGCTGGATTTGTCATAGGACCTAATATGTTAAAAACTGTTCGCACCCCTAATTCTTTGCGAGGACCAGCAGCATGTTTCATAGCCGGGTGAAATCTGGGAGCAAACATAAATCCAAACTTATGCTTGTTAATATTATCAGCAACTTTATCCGGATCAGGATCAATATTTCCACCTGTCTTTTCAAGAAGGTCTGCCGAACCACATTTGGAGCTGACAGAACGATTGCCATGTTTTGCTATAGTAACACCTGCCGAAGCGGCAACAATCGCCGAAGCAGTAGATATATTAAAAGTATGCGCTCCATCTCCACCGGTACCTACGCCATCAACAGCATTTGGATCATCTAATTTAATTTTAACAGAATGGGATCTCATTGATTGCACCATCCCGGCAACTTCTTCAGCTTTTTCCCCTTTTTGTTTCAAAGCAATTATAAATCCTGCGATCTGAACCGGGGTTGCCTCTCCTCTCATGATGCTGTCCATAACCAGAGATGCTTCATCAATGGATAGATTATTGCCTGCTAATATTTTCTTTAGTGCTTCTTTGATCAAGACAAGGTCTCCAAAAAGTTATTCAGAATAGTTTTTCCATCATTGGTCATAATCGATTCCGGATGAAATTGTAGGCCATACAATGGCAATTTTTTGTGTTGAATAGCCATAATGACTCCATCGGAAGTTTTAGCAGTAATATTAAATTCTTTAGGTAAAGACTTAGGCTCAACCACCAGCGAATGATAACGAGTTGCTATAAATGGCGAGGAAATATTATTAAATAAAATTGATTTATTATGGGTGACCGGTGATGTCTTTCCATGCATAAGTGTTGGAGCATAACCGATCTTCCCACCGTATACCTGAGCAATTGCCTGGTGCCCAAGACAGACTCCAAGTATAGGAATATTTCCTGATGTTTCTTTAATAAGATCTTCCATAATTCCAGCATTTTCCGGACGACCCGGACCAGGTGACAAAACCAGAGCCGTAGGCTCTTTTCTTATAATATCATCTACAGTTAAAACGTCATTGCGATAGACTTCAATATCACCACCCAATTCAGCCAAATACTGATAGAGGTTATAAGTAAAAGAATCGTAATTATCTAATAATAGAATCATAATAAATCAATCTTCGCCGGTAACGGCTTTCATTAGGACTTCAGCCTTGGCTTCTGTCTCTCTAAATTCTTTTGTAGGTTTGGAATCGGCAACAATACCTGCTCCAGCCTGTATATAAATTGTATCATCTTTCTTAATCAATGTCCTGATAGCGATACATGAATCAAGATTACCCCAGAAATCAAGATAAGCAACTGCCCCGGCATAAACACCGCGCTTTAATTTTTCCAACTCATCAATTATTTCCATAGCTCTGATTTTTGGAGCTCCTGAAACAGTGCCAGCAGGGAAACAAGAGAAGAAACCTTCTATAGGGCTGACATTTGGTTCAATAATTCCTTTAACTGAGCTGACTAAGTGAATTACATGTGAATATTTTTCAATAATCATCTGATCGGCAACTTCAACAGTACCCGGTTTGCAAACTCGACCCAGATCGTTTCTTCCCAGATCAAGCAGCATAGTGTGTTCGGCTAATTCTTTTTCATCATTTTTAAGATCGTCTATATATTTATTATCATCTTTTTCATTTTTACCGCGTGGACGGGTTCCGGCAATCGGTCTGGTTTCGATTGTTTTATTTTCCACGCGTACCAGCATTTCCGGAGATGAACCTACAATTGATAAATTATCAAATTTAAGAAGAAACATATAAGGAGATGGGTTTAGTCGACGAAGTCTTCGATAACAGGTTAGAGATGTAAGATTAGATTTCACCCGCCATCTTTGGGATAAGACAACCTGAAATATATCTCCCTCTTTGATATACTTCTTGGCTTTACGAACCATCGCTTCGTATTCTTTCTGAGAATAATCAGCTTTAACAATCTTTGATTGTTTTTTAACAGGCTTGTCTTTTATAGTTTTAGTCTTAAGGGTTTTGACATTTGCATTAATTGACTGAGCCGCTTCATCATATTTTTTCTTTAAACCCTTTTCACCCGGTTCATGAAGGATATTGGCAATAACCAGAATTTCCTGTTTGAGATGATCGAATACAATAATATTACGATACATACTGAGATACATCGAAGGAATCTTCAGATCATCAGGATTGTCATCGGGGATATCTTCGATCCACCGAATAGTATCATAAGAAAAATAACCTACCCCTCCTCCGGTAAAACGCGGAAGACCTTCGATCTTGATAGGTTTATAAAACTCAAATAATTGCTGAATAAAATCAACCGGATTTGAATCGACTACCTTTTTCACCTTCCCTTTGGAAAGAGTAACCTGATTATTCTCTCCCTGAATATTCAGAAAAGGATCAAATCCTATAAAAGAATAGCGAGCTAATTTTTCACCACCCTCTATAGATTCCAGCAGGAATGAATTTTTGTGTTTGGATGCCAGCTTGATGTATGCCCCAACCGGTGTATCAAGGTCAGCAGGAATACGCTCAAATAGAGGAATTACGTTTCCCTTTTTATTAAGATTTCGTACTTCGTTATAAGTAAACATTAGAAGAAATAATTTCCATCACAAATTTTAACTACCGGACCTGTCAGTTTAACTATATCAGTTTCATCATCCCAATTAATATAGAGTGAACCTGTTTCAAATACAACTTCACAATTTCTATCTGTCTGACCGGAAACAACACCAGCACAAACTGCGGCTGATGCGCCAGTACCAGATGAACCAGTAGCGCCGGCTCCTCTTTCCCAATCGGCTACAATCAACTTTTTTCGAGTCACTATTTTAACAAACTCAACATTGGTTCTTTCCGGAAACACCTTCAGGTGTTCTATTTCTTCCCCAAGGGTTTTCCAATCCAGATCGAAGTCCTTAACAAACAATACGGTATGCGGGTTTCCAATATTTAAACAGGTAACCGGAAATTTCAACCCTCCCAAAGGAAGTTTTGATTGGATCATAAATTTTTGCTTAACCTTAATGGGCACATCTTTAGATTCAAATTTGGGTATTCCCAACTCAGTTTGAATGTTACAGGCTGATTTGTTTTCCTCTAATATTTCAACAGCATTTTCATTGCCAGCCATTTCAAAAACAAACTTCTTTTTCCGCTTATCTTTCAGATAACTATGATAGGCCGCAATCCTTAATCCATTGCCTGACTTCTCCGCCCAGCTTCCATCGGCATTATATAAATCTAGTAAGGCATCAGCCGATTTACTTTTGGAGATAAATATTACCCCATCAGCTCCAACCCCTATACGACGATCACAAACAGCTTGTGTAAATTCTGATAATTTATTTTTTGAGATTTTAATAGACGATTGCTCAATAATGATAAAATCATTTCCTAAAGCATGATATTTTGAATACTTAATTTCCATAGGATTAAAAACACAAATATGAATGCAATAACAACAAAAAAACACACAGGCATAGCCTGTTTAATTAATAATAAAAAAGGTCATCAATTAAATCGATGACCTTTATATCAAACACATGATATGTGTTACATGTTTGCTTTAAACAGATCAGCTAATCTGGTGATTCCTTCAACTAATCCTTCGTGGGTGGCATTTGAATAATTGAGCCTGAGAGTATGATCTCCTCCGCCATTGGGATGGAACGGAGATCCATAAACATAAGCTACTTTCTTTTCGACAGCTTTTGGAAGCAGATCTTTGGCTGACATGTGAGTCGGCAATTCTACCCACAGGAACAAACCGCCTTCCGGCTCTGTCCATTTGATTTCAGAAGGGAAAGTATCTTTCAGGGCTTTAAGCATTGTATCACGCTTAGCTTTGTAGTCGGTCTTAAGAAGTTCAATATGTGGTTCCAGTTTTCCGGCATTGACATATTCGTAAATTAAATATTGGCAAAGAGTATTGGTATGAAGATCGGTACACTGTTTAACTTTTTCAAAATGATGCATGATATCTTTGGGACCATTCATCCACCCGATACGAAGACCAGGAGCCAGAATTTTTGAGAAGGTTCTCAGAGCTATAACTTCATTTCCACCTATTGATTTTAGTGTAGGAAGGTGTTCACCGGAAAAACGAATATCACCATACGGATTGTCATCAATAATTGGGATATCATAACTAGTAGCCAATTCAATAAGCTGGTGACGTCTTTCCAGGGACATTGTTATACCGGTTGGATTCTGGAAGTTCGAAACGGTATAAATAATTTTTGGGCGAAATTTTTCGATCTTTGCTTTTACCTGATCAATGATCATTCCCTCTTCATCCATCTCAACCGGGACATACCGTGCTTGATAATAATCAAAAGCCTGGATAGCTCCGACATAAGTTGGAAGTTCGGTCAGAATGTAATCACCCGGATCAATAAAGGCTCTGGCAATAAGTTCCAAACCCTGCTGACCACCGGCTGTTATTTGGATATTATCAGCTTCACTTGGGGTACCGCGTTCTGTCGCTCTCTCTGCAAGAAGTTCTCTCAGTTCATTTAATCCTCTCGAGATTGAATACTGTAAAGCTGCGGGACCATAAGTGCTGATAACTTTATCCATCATCTGATTCATATCTTTCAGTGGGAATAATTCAGGAGCGGGAAGTCCTCCGGCAAATGAGATAACACCGGGTTGTGATGAAATCTTAAGGATATCTCGAATGATCGATGATTTCAGTTCTATAACATGGGGAGCAATTTTCCACATATCAGTATGAACTTTTTGATTTTGTTCCACCAGCATTTTCACCTCTATATTTCTTTAAAATAAATTTTAACAATAATGTATAACATACCCTAATAAATACTGAGGATATTATAACATAATTAAGATTCGATTTCAAGGCTAATCGGGAAAATCGTAAATTCATAATCGACTCATTCATAACAAGTTAACAATATGCAGTCGGCTTAATAAAAAACAGCCATTCAAATTAAAATGGCTGTTATAGTATTAACTAACATATCAGTTTTTTAACAGGCTGGTGGTGCAACACCACCTTTGAAAATGTAATTCACCAGTAATGTTAAATCATTTACAAGAATAAGGCCATCCAAAGGAGTATAGCAATCTCCGGCATCTAAACACCCTGGTGCAGGACCACTTTTGAAGATGTAATTTACAAGAAAGGTGAGATCATTCACAAGTACTAAACCATCAGGTGGTGAATATACGTCTCCACGAGCAGTACAGCAGCAGGCATCACCTATTCCATCACTATCAGAATCTTCCTGAAGAGGGTTGTAAACTAAAGGACAGTTATCCCCATCCTCATCACAAATCAAATCCCCATCAGGATCAGTACAACCTTCATAGAAAGATTCAAAAGCATAAATAGAACCATCGCCATCAAAAGTTATACAGCCTATACTTTTCGATCCGGCACCATCTATTTCCCCAATCTGAACGTGCATAACATCACCACTGGTGGAATAACTGAAAAATTCAGTTCCACTTGCACCTTCTATAATGTAAACCTTATTATCATCACATCCAGCGACAACATCTACCTGGCCATCCCCATCCATATCATCAGCCCAGACTGTATTGACTTCACCACCTGTACTGAAATTCCAGATCTCAGCACCACTGGTACCATCTAACGCATAAACTTTTTGATCCGATGAAGTACCGGGTACAATCACATCAGGGAAATTATCTCCGTTGATATCACCATGCGACATGCTGTGAGTATTGGAGGGAATATTCATAGCAACACTCCACTCTTCAATTTGAGTACTGCCATTGATCATAATAACCTGTTGTGCCCAGGGAGTGATAGCGGCAGCAACATCAGGAACGCCATCGCCGGTAACTTCGAGAACTTCAATATGCTCAACAGATTCGGGACAGACATAATCCCACAAAACAGTTCCATTGGCACCATCGAGAACAACAACTTTTTCACCACTTGCTCCGGAGCCAACTCCTACAACCACATCCAAGGGTCCGGTTCCATTCATTTGAGCCAGCTCTACTTCGTTAACGGCTCCACCAACCGGAGTACTCCAGAGTTCTACTCCGTTATTGCCATTGATGGCATAAACCGTTCCGTTATCACATCCGCCAATAACATCAACGCTATAATCACCATTAAGATCTGAAGCCTTCAGACATTTTCTATAGAATTTGTTTGTTGGGGTTGTGAACTGCCACAAGATAGTTCCGCTGGAGCCATTGATCGCAGTAATCATATCATCATCACCGCCGACAGCTACATCATTCTGGCCATCGAAATCAAAATCTCCGGTAGTAACACAATACAAATTCGCTGTTCCCTGCCAAGTCCAAAGTTCCTTACCGTCAACTCCACCAACTGCAACAGCATAATCACCAACCGAAACTACTCCGACAATATCCATAAATTCATCACCATCAAGATGATCAATTGCTACCGCATTTCCATATTCACCTACATAATATTCCCACAATACGGGAGAAACCGTAGTTTTAAGTGCCCACGCTGATTTCCCGGGATCGTGACCAATATGTTCTGCCCCACCTCCGGCTGCAATATCTGAAACACCATCATCATCAAAATCTCCAACACCAACACTCTTGATAGTTCCATCTACAGCATAATAATATAACTTTTTACCATCTTCAGATTCAAGTACCGATACTCTGTCACCGGTAGCAGCAATCATTTGTAATCCGCCTTCACCAGTAACATCGCCAAAAGTAATATCGCGGGGATAACTGTCGAGTGGTTCCGAAACCATCATAGGAGAATTTGTATTGCCCTCGAATACATAAATTTCATGCCACCCTAAAAAGTTGCCAACTACAAGATCAAGATCAGTGTCAAAATCAGTATCATACACATACAGTCTAATATCACCGTTAGTATGATTTATAGCTCCTAAATTATATTCCCATTCGAGAACTCCTGTTAAAGCAGAAGTAACTCTGACATATCCCTGATCAGCATCAGTAATATATGTAAAAATAGCTTCCATATCGGAATCACCATCAATGTCAATAATCATGGCATCAAGCATTACTGTTTCAACCGTATCATCCCAGATATAAGAGCCATTAGTTCCATCCAGAACACCAAAGTAATTATCCCAGCCGGCTAAATACTCAAGGGTATAAGCTACATCATCAATGTTGTCACCATCAACATCATTGGCCGAGACAGTATTTATCCAGAGACCATCCATTATTTTTGACCATAATTTATTTCCGTTTTGTCCATTGATCGCAGTCACAGTTTCATTAAAATCGCCACAAACAACATCCATATAAACATCACCATTGAAATCACCGATAGCAACTGTCTGGATTGTAGCTCCAATATAATAGGACCAGAGTTGTGTACCATTGGCTCCATTTATTGCATGGACATAGCCATCAGGGGTGCTCGATGAATTGTATGAGGCTCCGGCAATGACATCAACAATTCCATCATCATTTATGTCCCCAACAACCATCGAACGGATACCATCATTAACCTGATAATTCCAGATCTCTATTCCGGTCACGCCATCAATGGCATAGACATAAGAAATGTCACCGTAATAATCACTTGAGTATTCACCGATAATCATATCGGGGATAAAATCTCCATTTAGATCTGCTGTTTCGACATGAGCAACATCCAGGTCAGAATCAAATGTCCAATATGCCTCGGCTGAATAAGCGGCATAAAGATTTCCGCTGGAGAATGCAAAAATACACACACATAGTAAAATAGTCAGAAACAATGTTTTTTTAGCAAAACGCATAGTTTATCCCTCTCTTTTATATGAAACTTTGGAATGCGATAGAATCATGGCGATTACCTAAGTGTTGGAGTTAATAGTGAGTAAAGCAACACTTGCATGTAGTATCTTAAATATAAGATAAGAATGGATTTGATTTTTGTCAAGAAGATTGAAAGGTAGATTATTTCATATATACAAATTTAATAGCCAAATGATTTACAATGACATACTTTAATTTTAAGAAATACATAGAACTCTAAATCTTTATTGGAGTAAAATGATGATTGATGATAAAATAACTCTAACAAAAGACAGTATAGTATCTCTTAAAGAAGTTACTGCTGACACAGTTCGTAGTATTGTGAAACTTGATGTTACTGAAACCCAAAAACAGTTCGTTGCTCCGAATGCAGTTTCTATTTCTCAAGCCTATTTTAGTGAACATGCCTGGTTCAGAGCAATCTATGCTGACGACACACCTGTTGGGTTTGCCATGCTTGAAGACCAACCCAAAAAACCTGAATATTATCTCTGGCGATTTATGATAGATCATCGTTATCAGGGAATGGGTTTTGGATATAAAGCAATGTTGTTATTGATAGAACATGTCAAAACTCGTCCCAATGCTACCGAGTTTCTAACAAGCATGGTTCAAAAGAAAGGCGGTCCACAGGGGTTCTATGAAAAGTTAGGTTTCAAGCTTACCGGCGATCACGATGAAGACGAAGCCATGATGTCTTTGAAATTATAATGATATTTATTTAAGTAGATAATTTACTCTACCGCCCGGCTTGCTGAGTATTTTGTTGGTTTTGAGACAGGAAAGCTATTCCCTTTTGACCATCGATATTGTTGGGCCAAATCTGAAGCGATTTAAGATAATGATTTCTGGCAGAGGCATAGTTTTTGATTTGAACCTGAATATATGCAAGATGATTATGGGTTTTAGCAATCTCTGGATCTGTTTGATGTTGCTGATTAATTATTTTCAAATCATATGGTTCAAAATCTTCCAGGCTTAATTCTTTAGAAAGTAGGTTTTCTATAATAGGTATATTGATCGTATCATCACTATAGGTATCCAAACATCTCCACAACATATCTTTGTATGGCAAATATATATCAAGTTGATTTGCTAATGATTTTTCAAATTCCGTAATTGCCTTTTCATATTGCATTTCTGCTAGATAAAGTTTGCCTAACTTTCTGTTTATCAGAACCGGATCAAGAAATAGTGAACCTTGTGCCTTTAAAAAATACTTAAGAGCTAATTCTTTCTTTCCCTGTCTCTCCATTAATTCGCCAATATTGAAATTAATCAAATCATTTAAATTGTTTTCCAATTTTGAAGCATCCCTTAACATCTTAGCGGCATTTTTATATGAATTTGTATACATATAGGCTATGGATAAATTTATCATCACTCCGGCCTGGTCAGGTTTAATCTCCAATGCTCTTTGATATTGGGCAACCGCTTTGTAATAATCACCCTGATAGAGATATGAATCACCAAAGTTTTTATAAGTCATGTATCCAGATTCAATACCAAGGCGTGACCATTCCTGCAACCATTGAGGATTCAAAAGCGAGATCAGGCCAAATGATATCAGAGAAAACCAGACAGATACTAAAAACCAGGTAAAGATTTTCTGCCCTGCCAATAGGTGCCTGTTAATACTATTACCAGATGAATTATTATCAGCAGGTATTGTGGTGAATGAATAAAACATTCTTACCCTCTTCCTTCAAGCGATTGAATACTTCACATGCTTCCTGATTTTTTAATATGACAACCTGGATTCCACATTGAGTAAATTGATTATATATAAACTGAACCGGAGTTTGGAGTGGGAACCCTTTTCCACCTTTTCCTTCTTTACCGCTTGAGAGAACAATAATATCCGGTTTTTGGCTTTTAAAGAAATTCTGATCTCGATTATTAAAAAAATGTTTTTTGTCAACAAGTCGGAATGATCCATTTGGAAAGACCATTAAATCAAAATACATTATTGGGAATCCCTTATAAACTGTCAGGCCATATTGATTATGAATAATGTTTTTTGATCTATACTTTATATAGAAATACGATTGAATAGATATGGCGCATATCAATAATCCAACAATTAAGTATTTGCACTTCTGATATTGGCTTAAATGAAATAGGAGAATAAATAAAATAAAGCTGGTAACAGTAAATATAACAACATATCCACAATATTCATATTCAGATAAAAGAGAACCAAAATTGATCAATAAAAAAGAAAATACAAACATCAGGAATAATAAACTTGGTGGATGGCCTAAATATCTTTTTAGTTTCTTCTGACGAATCCGTTTCCATTGTTTTAGAACAGTTTTTTTGTCAGTTACAAACATATATAACAGAGTTATACCCATAAGATTTCCCCACAAATCCTTGGCAATATCACTGACATCAAAAATCCGGCTGCTCATATGCCTCTGAAATATTTCATCAAATATTGATAAACAGAGTGATAATAAGTATGTAATAAGAATAATTTTAGCCATAGGGTATTTTCGTGGGGCGAGATCCCGATAAATTATAAAGGCAAAAAGACCGTAGGCGATATAATGCCAGTTCTGTTGTAAATCATAAAAATTATGATCGAAATAATAATCCGTTATTTGCTGTGCGAGACCGTTCATTAAAACAACAATGAATATTGCTAACAACCGCATGAAGGTAAGATAAGAACGAAATAGAAAAAGAACTGATGTAATTACTGTAATAGCGATTAGAATAATAATTGGTATTTCTGTATTGTTTATTGTAAACGATGAATGTGACAGTTCAGATATTTTTTCTATAAGGAAATTCTGCAGAAATATAAATGGCGTGGCAACCAGCAGCATCGCATACATTATTACATGAATACGAGTTGAATAAATACTAAGTTGATCTTTATGCAAAATAACTCCTTAAAGGAAATTATTTTATTGTATGGTATTATTCTCCAGGTTCTTTGATGTAGTGCATGATGTTAGAAAATATAATATCTAAAGAGATAACTTTGCAAACAGCTATCATAGACAATATAAGAATATATCCTAATATGTCAATGTTAGGCTGGTAATTATTATAATGATGTGCAATTAATGTTAAACAGTGTCGAATTGAGAATTCAATAAAAAAGCCACCGAGCGGAGTCGAACCGCTGACCTACTGATTACGAATCAGTTGCTCTACCAACTGAGCTACGGTGGCGTAAGTGACCTTGTCACTTCAATTTTTTATCAGTATCATTATAATACTAATTTTGTAACAGGCAAATATATATTTCTTTTGATTTATTTCAAGGCAATTTACATATAAAAAGGCCGCTTGATTAAAGCGGCCAATAGAGTACTCAGTAAGTCCGTTTACTGAGGTATTATGGTATGCCACATGGGCGGTTCGCCATGTAACATCAAAATCTCTCTGAGATTTGTATCCCTCTATCTCTAATACAAATATTTAATTAAAAAGTTGCTGATTTTCATTAATTTATAAGAGGCAACCAATTGGCATTATTAGCAGTGCTGCCTCTTCTATTCCATCTATACCAATAAAATCATTTAATTTATCATCATTGAATGCCCCTACCATTACTGTCCCCAAACCCAATGATATTGTTTGTAAAAAGATATTCTCTCCAACCGCTCCACATTCTATATATGTATACCTGTAACCTCGATCAGTGTATTTCCGGGTGGTTCGCTCAAACCGGGCTGTAATTATAATCGTTATAGGGCTCTTACCTACGGCATCCTGCTCATGAGAAGCAATATGAATATCCTTATTGAAATCACCAGCTTTAATAAGTCCCAATGATGAATCTTTAACATGGAAATGATAAAGCCCTTTTTCGAGTGTTTCAACATTGTTAACCACTATATATAATTCTATCGGATAAAGAGCCCCTCCTGAAGGAGCCGCTCTTAATTCCTGACCACTCTTGCCATATGTTATTCCAGCTCCTGAAAATAATATCTGAGACAGATGCTCGAGTTTAATCGTCTCATCTTTGAAATAACGAACAGATCGTCTGTTAGTAATAGCAGATTCAACAGTCATATTCCCTGGTTCAGGCTTAGGTAATTTGATTCTTTTGCAATCAGGATATTCTTTATATAGAGGAATATTTCCACCGTATCGAACATCTTTTCCTTTATAGCCCTGATCACCATAACTGGTCTCGTAATGAAATTTCTCCCCGATAGACATATTAACTTCTCCCTCATTAGCAAGGCATGGATTGCCATTTAGGAATGGAATGCTAATTATTATTGCCATTAAAATAATACTACATAAATAGTTTTTCATAATAATCCCCTCAGATAATTAGATTTTATAATGTAATATTCCATGATGATTTATAGTTTAAAATGCCGGAGGCCGGACTCGAACCGGCACGGGGCTTACACCCCAAGGGATTTTAAGTCCCTGGTGTCTACCAATTCCACCACTCCGGCATATGCATCGCATATCGACATGCAGCGCATGTGTCGCAGAGCGAGTAATATTAAATATAAACAACGATCCGCGCAAGCATCTTTTTAGTCATATTAAAACATTTCCTCTTCCCAAACGGATTCAAATATCATAACTTAATTCCAGATCAGCAATGAGACGCATTAACTAAAAGTTATTAAAGTACGATAATTACTATAATGAATACTGATTTTACAAAAACCAGAGCTTCCAAGATTATTATTCTCGGTGCTGCACTAATAATAATCGCTGCCGGTATGCATGCCGCAGAATCTCTGATTGTCCCATTCCTGTTAGCTGCCTTTATAGCCATAATTTGCTCTCCCCCACTTATTTTTTTGCACAGAAAAGGGCTTCCCACCTGGTTGGCATTGGTAATCGTAATTTTAGGAATTGCCGTAATTGGTTCGTTAGTTGCGGTAGTAATAGGAACCTCTATCAATGATTTCACCGAAAAAATCCCGCACTATCAGGAAAGATTACAGATTACAATTGATGGTATTCAGGAATGGATGACCAACCGTGGGATTTCAGTTTCCGAAGAAACCATATCCGGTTATTTTAATGTCAGTGCTGTTTTTGGGCTGGTTAAAAATGTATTAGCCGGTATGGGCGGCATTTTAACTAATGGCTTTTTGATAATTTTAACGATAATATTTATTCTGCTTGAAGCTTCGAGTATGCCATCAAAAATCAAAGCTGCTTTTGGAAATTACGATTCTACATCATACCATATAAACAAGTTTATCTCCAAAGTAAAAAAATACATGGCTATCAAATCTCTCACCAGTCTTGCCACTGGAATAATAATTACACTATGGTTAACCATAATTGATGTCGACTTCCCTCTTCTTTGGGGGCTGGTCGCATTTATGTTAAACTTTGTCCCAACTATCGGATCAATCATTGCAGCTGTTCCGGCAATAATGTTAGCCTATTTACAAATTGGACTTGGCTCTGCAGTGCTTACATCAATTGGTTATTTATCTGTTAATGTCGTAATAGGCAATTTTATCGAACCTCGTTTCATGGGCAAAGGATTAGGATTGTCGACTCTGGTCGTATTTATCTCTTTGGTTTTCTGGGGATTTATTTTGGGACCCGTGGGAATGTTCCTCTCTGTCCCTTTGACTATTACTCTCAAGATCGCCCTACAAAGCAATGCCAATACTCGTTGGCTGGCAATTCTTCTTGGCGATGAGACAATAGATGATTTTGATTTAAAAGATGTTGAGGTTGATACTAAAGAATAGTTTTAAACTTTTTGCTTCAGCCATCTTCCTCGGCGATAATATATATAAAATCCAGTCGATGAAATCATACCCGCAAAAGCTAACGACCACCAAATTGCTGTCTGGCCATAGCCAAATACCTGTGTTAGAATAAAAATAGGAAGTACCTGAAATGCCCAGCTGTGAATAATATCTACAATCATTGTAGGTGTGTTTAATCCAACTCCCATATGTATTTCTTCAATCATTATGAATGCACCAAAAAATGGAAAGCTAAAGGCAAAGATTTGAAGTATTTCCACACCAATAATAATTGTCTCCGGCTTGTCGAAGAACAATCTCATAATAGTACCTGCTCCGAAATAAACCATCAATCCAAAGATAATCATCATTCCTATACCAAGTAATATTGACTGATCGGCAGTTTTCTTTGCTCGTTTGTATTTTCCTCCGCCAAGATTATGTCCAATAAGAGATGATAAACCCAATCCAATGCCGACTAATAGCATGATACCAAATCCAAATACCTGTCCAGCTACTCCATAAGCAGCAACAACTGCCGTACCAAAAGTAGCTACAATGGGAGTGATTATCAAACGTGAACCAGAAAATGACATACTTCCTAACCATGCCGGAAAACCAATTTTGAGAATTTCCCACATGGCAATCAATGAAACCGGCTTCTTCCCTTTCAGGTTTAGTTTGACATTTGTAAAACCACCATAAAACAGAATAAGACCAATGATAAGGGTCAGTGAATAACTCAAAATCGAAGCATAAGCGGCTCCGGCAATCCCCCAGGCCGGAAGTCCCCACCAGCCAAAAATGAAAAACGGATCAAGAGCCAAATTTAAAACATTTGAACCTATCATCAGAATCATAGCCATTTTGGGATTAGCTACTCCACGCATAGCTGTAAATATCGAATAAGTGGCATACATCCCCCCCAGGCCAATAAACAAAATCTGTCCATATTCGATTCCAAGACGAAGTGCTTCCCCCTCGGCTCCAACCAGCAATAACATTTTATCAACAGTGAAATAGCCTACAATTCCAAAAACACCACCAAACAATAATTTTAGCAGGATAGTCTCTTTGATTGCTTTCGCAGCAGAATCGTAATCTTTTTCGCCATATCTTCTTGAGATAATCGCCACTGAGCCGGGACCGATCAATTGATTGAATGAGAAAAAGAACCAGAGAATATTGGAATAAAAAGTTATTGCTGCCACACCGGCTTCTTCACCGGGAAGTTTTGATACCCAGTACATATCAACCATCGAGTAAATATGCTGAGCCAGAAAACCGAACATCGAAGGCAGACCCATTTTGAGAATTGAGCCTATTATTGAACCTTCAGTGTAATCCGCAGGAGCCTTATTTTTCTCTTCCTTCAATCGACCTCCATATAATGAAGAGACAAAGTAATACAATTTAGTCCAATAATAAAGAAATAGCTTAAAGACAAAATCATATATTTCAGATTACGGTTTAAATTTCTATTAGGTGCAATTATTTTCGACGAATAAAACAAAAAGGTATAGCTATTAATGTAATGACCAAAGATACCATCACTACTGGGTGATATGCTTTTACAAAATTAACTGATACATCATCAAGAGAACCCCCAAGGCGGGATTGGAAAAAGGCAAACAATGAAGTTGCAATAGCTACTCCCAAAGCCATCCCGATATTACGAGAAGTTGAGATAATACCTGAGATAACTGCTCTTTTTGATTTATCAACCGTTCCCATCATTGCCGAAGAATTGGGAGTATTAAAAATTGCGACCCCACTGCCAATAACGACAATCGAAACTATAATATACAAGTTTGTAGTATCTACACTTAGGGATGATAGCAGATACAATCCAACTGCTAATACAGACATTCCTATCGTAGTAAGCAAACGTGAGCCAATCTTATCGGAAAGCTTCCCCGACAAAGGTGCAACGATGAACATAATAATTGGAAAAATTATCAGGAACATTCCCACACTCTGAGGTTCAAAATCTTTTACGCGTTCCAGATAAAAAGGTAATAATACAATTGCTCCAGACAATGCTACGAACATCAGAACCGCAGCTATCAATGACGATCTGAAAGTGCGATTATTAAACAAGTCCATTCCAATCAAGGCTTCTTCAGGCCTCGATTCAAATCTGTAAAACATATATAATGAGATTAGTGAGATAATGCCTAATCCCCATATTCTAATATCAGACAGGGAATAACTCTCAATAAATGATAAGGCAAGCATCCCGGAAAGCATCGCAATAGAAATTGAAAGAGCTCCGGAAATGCGTATCCTTCTAAAAATATCCGGTTTAGGTAAAAGTTTGAAATATTTTAATGCTAATGAGATTCCAATAAAGCCAATAGGGATGTTAATAATAAAAATCGATTGCCAGGGGAAATATTGTAATAAGAATCCACCCAGAGGAGGTCCCACCATCATTCCAGCTGAGACCATCATAACCATCAAGCCAATTCCTTTCCCCCGTTCATTTTCAGGGAATACAGCTGCAACCATACCCGGACCAACTGCCTGAAACATAGCAGAACCAATAGCTTGTACAACTCTGCCAAAAATCAAAAAATGAATAGAATTGCTTAAGGCACAAATAATTGATCCTATTATAAAAAATGAATATCCGAATTTATAAGCAAAAGCATACCCTTTCCTTCCGGTCCAGGCACCAAATATCATCATTAATGATACAACCGTAAGAGAATAAGCCAATATAACCCAGGCAACGACATTAATATTGCATTGTAATTGGTCAGCTATTGTCGGCAGAGCTACGTTCAAAATTGAGCCATCGAGGGTTGACATAAAAGTTCCGATAGCACCAACAATAAAAAAACGATATTTGTGAGTTTGAATCAGAGATGGGTCCATTAATTTGTTTTTCTCATAAGTCATTGTCTAAAAAAAGATTGACAAAACTACAAGAGCACCATAAGCTATCTTTCTAAGACAGTCAATATAATATTTTTGACTAATATTAAACACATGGTGCTCTGAAACGTCAATTAAATGAAACAGATTTGAACGGGGTATGATAAAAACAATCCCGGAGCTGGTAGATAGCTTTGTAGGTGGAGATGAAATTGCTTTTGCGGAACTGATAAAACGGTTTCGACAAAAGATATATTCGATTGGTTTCCAGATATTAGGAAACCATTTGGATGCCGATGAAGTTGTACAGGAGACATTTGTTAGAGTTTATAAAAAACGTAAGGAGCTTGCCAATGTAAAATATTTCTCGACGTTCCTGCTGCGCATTGCGACAAATTATTCAATCGATTTGCTGCGCAGGAAAAAAGGCCACAGCGTTATAGCTGAGGATAGCTCCAACTTGCCAGGAGAGATTCAACTCAGCTTATCGAAAAGCGTGGCCACGCCGAGCGAGGATCTTGCAAATAAAGAACTTTTGGAGGAAATTAAACGGGCTTTAACTAATTTGCCGCCAAAGCAAAGGTTAACCGCCATCTTACATGACATCGAGGGCTACTCAAAGTCTGAAATTGCTGATATGTTTGAATGTCCGGAAGCAACCGTGAGATCAAACCTCCATATCGCCAGAAATAAGTTGCGGAAAATATTGAGACGTCGCCTTAAGAAAGGGGAGTAAAATGACATGCCAGGATACTCTTTCTTGTCTCGATCAATTAGTTGATGATGAATTGAATAAAGACCGGAAAGCACAGGTGATGAAGCACATCAAAACCTGTGAAGATTGTAAAAAAGAATTTGAAGAAATAAAGCAGATCAAGAATCTGCTTAGCAAATCAAAAATTAATGAACCAAATGAGGAATATTGGTCAGAAGTAACCGGGCTTATAAATGCCAGGACAGTTGATGTCAAATCGGTTCACTCTGACCATCGATTTCAATCTGAACAGGTATCTATAAAACGTAATTCCTTGTTAAGATCACTAATATCAACAGTTGCAGCACTTGTTATTTTGTTTAGCGCGTTGATGTTGGGGTCTCAGCAAAATCAGGTATCAATTGCACAGTTAGAATCCGGAAGCCCTATTCTGGCTACTGCCGATGTACGTAGTCTTTTATCACCGGATAATAAAGCTTTGTTTTCAGTAAATGATCAGCGTCATCTTGCCCAGGGGATGCTGCTGGTAGGGATACCTGGTGTTTTGGGTAGATTTGCCGCTCTACCGGAACTAATGATAATTACCGATTAATTTTATAACCGTCAAATGGGAGTTAAATAGATTGAAAATAATAACCGCCGCAATCCTGACAATATTTTGTGTCATAATTATTACAAGTTGTGAGCAGGATCAGAATAGTATTCTGCTAAATTACAAATTTACTCAAGGCACAAAACTTACCTATGAACAGGTGCTCAACAGAACAGTAATCGTCACAGAAAATGATTCCATAATCAAAGACTATACTACATCAGTGACTGCCAAAGTATCTCAGGATATTTCAGATGTTCTTGAAGATGGCTCAGCTTCGATAAATGAAATCGATACCTGGTATTTTGAAACTCCATCCAAAGATGATTCAACCAAAATTGAAAAAAAAGAAATGTCCAGAGAATTGATACTTAAAGCTCAACCCAATGGGAAAGTTTATGATATTATTTTCACTGGTGAAGAGGATGTTGCCTCAAGAGAATATATTAAAAGCATTTATGAACAGGGGATGCCAGAATTCCCATCAGACGAAATTTCACCTGGAGAAAGTTGGACACAATCAACTGAAGTTACTCTGGCCGATGGTACAATTATGAAACCCTCTACTACATATAAATTCAGAGAGTACAAAATAGAAAAGGGATATAATTGCGCTCTTATTGATTGTGAAGGCACCCTTGTTATTCCTTTAGTTCCGGATCCTGAAGACACGACTCAACGTACCGGCATAGATAATATAATGACAACCGGTACAATATATTTTGCTTATGAAGAAGGCATGACTGTCCTTTTAACTGAACACTGGACAATCAACGGCAAACGCAAAAGATTACACGAAGGTGAAATGGCTGAATATTATATTAAAGTTGAGACTGAATCCGAATATAAACTTACTGAGTATGTGAAACCATAAGTTTTCAATTATTATAGAAATATGGATTATTAAATAATTGCAACTTTGTTGTCGGCGGTTTAAGCAAAGTTGTTATTTACAAATCAAAAAATCTCATCTACTTTACCCTATGTCGTTTAATAGAGTTATAATTATAATTATAGATGCCTGTGGTGTCGGGGAACTTCCTGATGCCGGTGAATATGGCGATGCTGGAGCCAGCACTCTCCCCCATGTTGCCGAATCAATGGGCGGCTTAAATATGCCCAATTGCCAGAGACTTGGTCTCAGTAATATAACACCTATTCAAAAAATGAAAACATCAAATAATCCAATTGGATGCTATGGTAAAATGACACCCCTTTCACCGGGAAAAGATTCTATCAGTGGTCATTGGGAAATCGGGGGTGTAATTTTAGATCATGCATTTCCAACCTATCCAAACGGGTTCCCAACAGAATTAGTAGATAAATTTGAAAAACTAACCGGTCATAAAACAATTGGCAATATTACTGCATCGGGAACCGAAATTATAAATGAACTGGGCAAAAAACATATAGAGACTAAGTCTCTGATTTTATATACTTCAGCCGATTCGGTTTGGCAGATAGCTGCTCATGAAGATATTTACCCTCTTGAAAAACAGTATGAGTATTGCCAGATTGCCCGTGATATGCTGACTGGGGAACATGCTGTTGGAAGAGTTATTGCCAGACCATTTATTGGAGAAGCGGGTAATTTCACTCGTACCAAAGGACGAAAAGATTTTTCCCTTAAACCTCATTCTGACACTATAAATGACCTGTTGCAAAAGAATGGTTTTTCAACCCTCGCTATTGGCAAAATATGGGATCTGTTCTCCAATAGTGGTTTTGATGAGCATATTAAAACGGCTGACAATAATGATGGGTTAATTCAAATTCTAGAGTCAATTGAACAAAATAAAGGCCATGACATGGTGTTTGCTAATTTAGTGGACTTTGATCAACTTTGGGGACATCGCAGGAATGTAAAGGGATTTGCCGAAGCTTTGGAGACATTCGACAAAAAGCTTGCAGAGATTTTAGATAAACTCAGAGATAATGATTTGTTGATCATTACTGCCGATCATGGCTGTGACCCCACCTATACCAAGCATACTGACCATACCCGTGAATATGTGCCATTATTGACTTATTCCAAATCTGGAAAATCTTCAATTAGTCTGGGAACCCGCGACACCTTCTCTGATGTTGCTTGTACTATCGCAGATATTTTTAATATTAAGCATAATTTCAAAGGGAAATCATTCCTAAAAGAAATATCTTAAATAGGATTATTCATGACTGATAATATTCTAAAAGACCTGAATCTCCGATTTGACCATGCAATTTTAAAGTCAGATGTTACTGAGAAAGATATTACAAAAATCTGTAAAGAAGCTATTGACTATAAATTCTTTTCAATTGCAATCAATCCAACCTGGGTTGCCATAGCTAAAGAGTTACTTCATAACACAGGAGTTAAGATACTAACAGTTAGCGGCTTTCCACTAGGTGCCAACACAACTGAAATCAAGATCAAAGAAGCCATTCAGAGTGTAAATGATGGTGCTCATGAGATTGATATGGTTGCCAATATTGGCTGGCTGGCTGATAACAGATTCAATGATGCAGAGAAAGAGATTAAATCTCTCAGGAATGCTCTTCCTTATAATGTAATACTTAAAGTTATTATAGAAGCCGGAATGCTTGATAATAAACAAATGATCGAATCAACAAAAGCAGTCATAAACGGAGGAGCACAATTTGTAAAAACCTCCACTGGATTTTTTGGTGGAGCAACGTTGGATCAAGTTCGGACTCTCTTCAAAGCTGCAGATAATCAGATTGAGGTAAAAGCATCAGGGGGAATAACAACCCTTGAGCAATGTAAGGCATTTCTTGAAGCAGGTGCAACCAGATTAGGAAGCTCATCATCTGTATCAATAATGAGAGAGTTGGTATAATTGTTTGAATAAATGTTATTGATATGGCCTGTTGCATAATAGATTGTTTTTTATAATATTATTGTGATGAATCATAAAGAAAAAAAGACAACACGGCCATTCCTTGGCATGTATTTTAAATGCTGCCATATTTATTCTCGTATATATTTAAATAAACACGAGTCCGCCTTTGTAGGTTGGTGTCCTAAATGTGCCGGAAAAATAACAATTAATATCTCCCCTACCGGATCAAACGACCGGTTTTTTACAGCAGGTTAAATATTGATGGCAGCTTTAAAATCAAAAATTGTGGTTGTTCCTCTTGGCGAAGTCGATTTTATGATGGTCAACCGTCTTGCCGCAGATCTTGGACCGGTGTTTAATCGCTCAGTTGATATTTTAAAAGGTATGAAACTCCCCGAAGAAGCAAAAAATGTGATACGCGGACAATATTACGCTGTAGTTATTATGGCCAAGCTGGAAAGAATAAAAGCTAATGCCCGTGAAAAAGTGATAGGGGTATGCGAAGATGACCTTTATCTTCCAGACAAAAATACAATTATTGGTTATTCGGATGCATTGGCTGGTACAGCAGTAGTATCTTTATGGCACTTAAGACAGGAATTTTATGGATTACCGGAGAATGATTCCAAAATTTATCCCCGACTTTACAAGGAATCTCTGCATCAATTGGTTCATTTATTTAATATTTCCGAATGCCGTAATCCAAAATGCGTTAACTATTTCAGCAACGAAATGCTTGATATCGACAACAAAGGTAAAAGTTTCTGCGATATTTGCAAACGCAAAATGGTCAAGTTGGTTTAGCAGACTTAGCCTGTTTTCTTGTTGTATTTTTCTTATCCCACATTATTTAATAAAAATCACCATGGTATGAGGAATCTGATATGAATTTAGAGCAGATAATTGATCTTCTCCGTAAAGAACAGGGAGTTAATTCAAACATCACCCACTGGAAATCATTTTCAGCCCGTCCTCCCAAATATGCTGATTTCCCGGATAAGCTTGACCGAAGATTAGTATCCTCGCTGGATGAATTAGGGATTTCAAAATTATACACCCATCAGGCAGAAGCAATAACAAAAGTAATTGATGGTGAGAATGTTGTGGTAGTCACTCCGACCGCATCGGGAAAAACGCTTTGTTATAACATTCCGGTTCTGGATAATATCATCAAGAATAACAGTAGTCGGGCTTTGTATCTTTTCCCGACAAAAGCATTATCGCAGGATCAACTCAGTGAACTTTATAATCTAATTCAGAAACTTGATATAGATATTAAAACTTATACCTACGATGGCGATACCCCGCAAACAGCCCGAAGATTGATAAGATCAGCCGGGCATATTGTAATCAGCAATCCCGATATGCTTCATGCTGGAATTTTACCACACCACACCAAATGGATCAAGCTATTTGAAAATTTGGATTATGTTGTAATAGATGAAGTCCATCATTACCGGGGAATATTCGGGTCGCATCTGGCTAATGTCATCAAACGTCTTCGTAGGATATGCAAATTCTATGGCTCCAACCCTCAATTTATCTGCTGTTCAGCAACTATTGCAAATCCGGTTGAATTGGCAGAAAGAATTACCGGAGAAGATATATCATTGGTAGATAACAATGGATCACCTGCCGGAGCAAAGCATTTTCTGATATATAATCCGCCGGTGATAAACAAACAGTTGGGGATTCGTAAATCAGCAGTCAATGAAGCTACTCGATTAGCTGCAATGTTTCTTAAACACAAAGTTCAAACAATTGTCTTTGCCCATTACCGTCTCTATGTAGAAATTATGCTCACCTATCTTCGCGAAGAACTTGCTGGTCAATTCGGCAAAGGGATAAATGTCGCTGGTTATCGGGGCGGCTATCTTCCCAATGAACGCCGCCGAATAGAACAGGGATTGCGTAATGGTGATATTACCGGCGTAGTCTCCACCAATGCCCTCGAACTGGGAATTGATGTCGGCAGTCTGGATGTTTCAATTATTGTCGGCTATCCCGGATCAATCGCATCTCTCTGGCAACAAGCTGGGCGTGCCGGAAGGCGGAGCAGCACTTCTGTTACAATATTGGTTTCTAACTCAACGGCTATCAATCAATTCCTCTCAGCTGAACCAAAATACATTTTTGACCGCACACCTGAATCAGGAATTATTGACCCGGACAATCTAATAATAAGAGCCAATCATTTAAAATGTGCCGCCTTTGAATTGCCTATTGATGAACAGGAATATATGTCAAGCGATGGTACTCGTGAAATTCTGGATTATCTCGAAGAAGCCAATCTCGTGCGCAATTCAGGTGATCGTTTCCATTGGTCATCGGAGATCTACCCGGCTCAACAGGTATCACTGCGATCAATATCGCATGAAAATTTTGTCATCCTTAATGAGAGTAATAATTCAAAAGTTATTGGTGAGGTTGATTATCACTCCGCTCCTATATTCTTGCATCCGCAGGCAATCTACCTGCATAATGCCCGTCAATTTCAGGTAACTCGGTTGGATTGGGATGGCCGTAAAGCCTATGTCAAAGAGGTTGAGGTCGATTACTATACCGATGCTGAGACGAAGACGGATCTTAAAGTTCTCAATGTAAATAAGGATGAAACTTTTGGTGATGCCCAGTTAAAATGCGGCGATGTCACTGTAACCAGTGTGACGGTACTGTTCAAAAAGGTAAAATTCAAAACTCATGAGAATATCGGATCAGGCAAATTAAACCTGCCTGAATTAGAAATGCACACTACCGCTTTCTGGATAACTTACCCGGGTGATATTCCATTCAGGCTTAACATCAGCAATGCCGATTTTGGCGGAGCACTAAGAGGGCTGGCAAATGTATTAGGTAAAATTGCACCATTGTGGGTAATGTGTGATCCGCGTGATTTGCGATCGATCTCTCAAGTGCGATCTCCCTTTGAAGAACGCCCGGCTATTTATATCTATGAGAATATCCCCGAAGGAGTGGGCTTAGCTGGAAAACTGTTAAGTGAACATGAACGTCTTTTTGAAGCAACTTATCAGCATGTAAAAAACTGTCCTTGCAGTAAAGGATGCCCTACTTGCGTCGGTCCACCTATGGAAGTCAGTGACGGAGGAAAATTCGGAGCCTTGAAATTATTGGAATTTGTTTTAGCCACCGCCCCGGTTTGATGATCGTGCCTGGCAGGCCTTGCCTGTTTTATTGGGGCAGACGAGGACGTCTGTCGCCCACTAAATCAATTACTCAGGTTTGATTAAAAGACTGAGAACTTGAAATATCGGCCCGGATTCTTTTCGATATCTGCAACAAGATTATTAATACGTACCATCATGTTGGTCATCTCAATGTACAATCCCGTATCGCTGACCATCAAGCCAAGCGTTCCTTCGGCAGTATTAATTTTGCTTACAATGCTGTCCATTCGAGTAGAAATTGCAGTAAGATTATCATAAAGCTTGGGATCATTGATAAGTTTGCCAATTGTGCCTTCGCTCTTGTTTACTTTCTCTGATAATGCTTCAACAGAGTTGGCCGTTTTTTCAATAGATGAAACAATCCGTTCCTGGTTTTTCTGAAGGTCGGCAGTAAGTACAGTCACCTTACTTAACAATAAAGTCATTTCATTATACAATTGATCGTTCACAGCTAATTGTCCAAGAGTTCCCCTGCCTTCGTTCATATTAAAAAGCAGAGTATCAAGATTATCAACCACGGATCTAACTTCACCGATAGCATCTTCCCCTGCTTTTAACATAGCACTGGCATCACCAGCATCCTTGGTGGGAATGATTGCTCCTTCTTCAATGGTTGGAAGACCTTTTGTTCCGGGTAGAATCTCAATATATCTATCCCCCAAAAAGCCTATTGTTCCTAATTGAACATTGGCATCATAGGTTAACATGCTCCAGATAGATTTTTTTACCCGGCATTTAACTTTGACCTGTCTGAGAGAATCCAGATTAACAAAACTTACTGATCGTACGTTTCCAACTTCAACCCCCGACATCCAAACCGGTGCCCCGGTAACCAATCCATTAACATTTTTGAAATAACATTCAAAATATCCTTTGGGATCAAAAATCGAAGTCCCTCCACCACCAAGTGATGCCCAAAACATCATGGCTATTGCGAAGATTAACACCAGCCCGACTTTGAGGCTTCTCCATTTTATACCAGCAGCTTTTTTCATATAATAAAACCTATCAATTTCAATAACTATATCAAGTAATAAATAATATACTAACCATTAAATGAAATCCCTTCTACAAAATCTTTTCTGGCTACATCAGAAAATGAATCTTTAAAAGGTCTCAAAAATTCCTGAACTCGTTTGTCATTACTGTTGCGAAGATCATCAAGAGTACCATCAAAAGCCTTTTCCCCCTGCCATATAACCACAAACCGATCGGCAATAGCAAAGGCATCGGCAATTTGATGAGTAACTACAATAGTAGAATTAGATTTTTCTTGATGAAGCTTCATTATCAGGTTTAAAACTTTTTCAGTAGCCTGCGGGTCAAGACCAGTTGTTGGTTCATCATATAGCATGATTTTAGGATTCGTAGAAAGCAGTGCTCTTCCTATTGCCACTCTACGGCGCATTCCTCCCGAAAGTTCTTCCGGAAGCTTATCACAAACTTCATCCGCATTCAATCCAACAAATCCAAGCATCTCTTCAACTTTAACCGCAATCTCTCTAAACTTCATATTAGTGTGTTCAAAAAGATAATAACCAACATTCTCACCAACAGTTAAAGAATCAAACAACGCACCAGCCTGGAAAACCATCCCGATATTTTTTCTAAGATCCCTTTTATCCCTCTCTCTCATCTTACATATGTTTTTCCCATCAACCAGCAATTCTCCCTGCTGTGGACATTCCAGACCCAGTATCAGTCGTAGAAGAGTGGATTTCCCTGAACCCGATGGTCCCATTATTACAAGAGATTCATTATCATCAACATTAAAGCTGACATTTGTTAGAACCGGCTTGTCACCGTATGAGAAATGTAAATTATTAAGCTCGATCATACCCAGCCCTTTAGATATGAAAATACAATTTTAGTAATGAAAAAATTAATAATCAGAATAGTAATTGAAGTAATAACTACTGATTGTGTTGTTGATCGTCCGACTCCTTTTGTCCCACCTTCGGAGGTAAAACCTTTGTAACAGGCTACGAAAGCAATTATAAATGAAAAGACAAACGGTTTTAAAATACCAACCAATATATTTCCAAAAATCAATCTTTCTTTTACAGCCGACCAATACATTGTTGAAGTAATATGAGCAATAAAAATTGCAATAACCCAACCTCCTACAATAGCAATTACATCACAAATAATCGTTAATGCTGGAACCATAAAGAAAAGAGCTATCATGCGTGGTACCGCCAGTTTCTTGATTGGATCAACTCCAAAGGCAACCATAGCATCTAATTGATTTGATGATTTCATAGCTCCTAATTCAGCCGTTACACCCGATGCCACTCGAGCTGCGACCATCAAGGCAGTCAAAACAGGACCTAATTCTCGAATAATTGAGATTGACATAATTCGTCCAAGATAATTTTTGGCTCCAAAATCAGCCAGTTCAGCTGAAAAAGCCATTGCAAATCCCTGTCCGGCAAATATTCCAGTCAACACCACCAGATATAAAGATCCCACCCCGATTTGCAGCATCTGGTCGAGAGTTTCATTAGCATAGAATGGCCGCTTGAACAAAGAAGTCATCATCTTCAGTGCAAAGAAAAACTGTCCCTGAAGTTCAAAAGCCATATGCTTTATGCAATTGTTAAAAACAGAAAATATACTCTAATCCTTTTTTTTCTTAAGTATTATACAGTCTTATCAAAAATATATGTAAATGCAATTAGAATTCTGAATATATATGATTTTTTTTACATATATTTATTTATTATTGTAAAACTTACGTTATGTTATATATACAATTGTAATTAATTTTTGAATTAGAATAAACAGGATTTATGTATAACAAAGATGGAAAAAAAAGAGGACACGCAATTGCTCTGTTTTCCGGTGGGCTTGACTCCGCCCTGGCAATATTGCTTATCCTTCAACAGAATATCGAAGTAACTGCTATTACTTTTATGACTCATTTTGGATGTGACCTTGGGGATCGTTCTTCATGTGGCTCAGATCCTTATCCAGCGGCAGAAAAATATGGCTTTAATGTCAAGTTGATGCATCTGGGACAGAAATTTGTAGACATTGTCATTGATCCTAAACATGGTCGCGGCAAAAATATGAATGTTTGTGTCGATTGTCGTATTCTTATGTTAAATGAAGCAAAAGAGCTGATGGAGATGGTCAACGCAGATTTTATTATTACCGGGGAAGTAATGGGGCAGCGTCCCATGTCTCAGGTAAAAGATAAGATGTTTTTGGTACAAAATAAGGCTGGTTTAAAGGGAAGACTCCTGAGGCCATTATCTGCCAAACTTCTCCCCCCGACTCAAGCAGAAATTGATGGATTAGTGGATAGGGAGTTGTTAGAAGGAATATCAGGACGCGGTCGAAAACGTCAGATTGAGTTAGCCAAAAAATTTGATCTTGAAGATTACCCCAACCCTGCTTCCGGCTGCCTGTTAACTGACAGTGGTTATTCAAACAGGCTCCATGACCTTATTCAGCATACTGAGCGAATAAATTTTGATGATCTAAATCTTCTTCGGGCAGGTCGGCATTTTAGATTAAATCCTGATGTCAAAATCGTAGTTGGCAGAGATGAGAAAGACAACAATGCTATTCTCGCCTGCAAACAATCACATCATTTTCTATTGGAAGCATCTGATGTCAGTTCACCAATAACACTGGTAATTGGAAATCCATCGGAAAACGATTTGCAAATAGCTGGCGCAATAACTGCTCGATATACATCTGCTAATAAAGAACAGGAAGTGAAGGTTTCAATAACAAGTCAGGATAAAACTGAATATATAAGCGTAAAGTCTGTTGATAATAGTGTAATTGATAAGACAATTCTTAAATAAAATGAAAAAGGTCTCAACTTTCGTTGAGACCTCTCTCTCCTCACCAACCGGAGAATTTGCTTAAGCAGTCTAACCGCCAAGAAAACTACTTAATATTTTAAAAGTGGCAAGTTGCGGGAATGCCAACTCTATATTTTTCTCCGTCTATAAATATACATACAAATACTGTGCCAATTCCCAGCATATATCATGATGCTATGCGTAACAACAACTTACAATTTCAGTTAATAAAATCACTTTCATTTACCTATTACTAAACGCAGTTCCTGCATCAATTTTAACGCAGGATATATGCCAACGCAGGGGACGTTGTCCCTCTTATCATATATATTAAGTTAGTAATTCTGATTATATATAGAAAAAGCCCATTCTGTGGCTAACAGAATGGGCTTTCGTCGACGAAAGTAATTTAGAAAATAATCTTCATTGTTTCAACAATTAATATAATACAACAAACTTATTACTTTACCATCACCATTTTCTTGGTATCAGTAAAGTCTCCAGCATTCAAGCGATAGAAATAAATACCACTTGAGATGGAAGATCCATCAAATTCAACCTCGTGGGTATTGGCATCAAGCTCTTCATCAATAAGAGTGAGAACTTTCTGACCCAATACATTGTAAACTTCCAGAGTTACATGTGATGCTTTCGGAACATCAAATGAAAGTGTAGTTGTTGGGTTGAATGGATTTGGATAATTCTGATTTAATCCAAATGAGGTCGGAAGGCCATTGGTCGGAGTGGTTTCTGAAAGAGCAACCGTTACCGGTGGGAAATCTACTCTATCCATCTTAACCATTGTCTGTCCATCGGCACCAACTTCATTATAAACAAATGCCAGGAAATGTCCTGGGCTTGTTGTCACATGTTCTGTGAGTGTGATCTCATCGATAGTGGGATCATCAATTTCGAAAACAAGATTTGCAACAGGTCCGGTTCCAGCTTCCAGATCCGGTTTCGAATTTCCGGAAAACTGTGGAATAAGACCGATTATTACTGTCTGATCTTCAACATTAATGTTTGAAATTTTCAGATCAAAATAATCTGTGCGTGTATTTTCGAAAGTCACTTCCTTCAATGTTACTCCATCCGAATATTTCAGCGGAATATCAAGAGCTGTGAGATTGTTATCATTGGAAATCACCAATGGAACAACAATCGTGTTAGCTTCTTGTGACATTGCTTTGCCAGCAACAAAATTGTTGGCTGCTGCAAAAATCAGTGATGGAGCCATAAGGATGGCAACAACGATCACCAATATGCTTAAGCGTCTCATCAAGGTTCACCTCCTCGGGCTGTGGTTGATTCCAACTGGTTTACACAAATTCCTATTTGTTAACCAGCCTATTATTATTTCATCCGTAAAAACGAAATAGTTTACTAACCTATCAATCTTTCAATCGCAATCAGAAAGAGGTATTTTTATTGTGGGGATCTACCTAATAGTACAAGAATAATTCAAAATTGTCAAGTTCTTTATCGCATTGTACAAATCGTGCTGTTTCAGAACTTATTGTCACCCTATATACTCTGTTACAATCACATTACACAATTAGTTCCCTCTTTTCTAATAAAAAATACAAATAAAAGAAGGAAAAGTTTTCCGCATTGTAATAATAATTGAACTTTTTTTAACGCAGAAAATGCGAAGCGACCTTGTCGCTTTTTTAGGGTTGATATTATAAAATTCAAAAAAGACTAAAAACTTGACTTAACAACAACTTAACCTAACTTAGGGCAATCAAATAATATTACCCGTTAATCCGGAGGTATAATGAGTAAACCGGAAAACTCAGACCATGATTTTAAACCACTAATATCAGCTAACACCCTGATACCTGAGGTGACCTGGAAAGCGATCATCCTTGGCGCAATTATATCAGTTGTTTTTGGTGTTGCTAACGCATACCTCGGATTAAAATTAGGTATGACAGTTTCAGCATCAATTCCAGCAGCCGTTATTTCTATGGCGGTATTAAGGATATTTTTTAAAAAAGTAACTGTTCTGGAAAATAATATTGTCCAGACGGTTGGATCGGCTGGTGAATCTTTAGCAGCTGGTATCATATTTACCATCCCTGCTTTTTTCATCTGGTCAGCTAATATGGAGATCACCGCTTCCGGGTATGTTCACGAAGTATCCAAGGCTCAGATATTCTGGCTCTCCATGCTTGGTGGTTCTTTGGGAATCCTGCTTATGATTCCACTGAGGAAATATTTGGTTCACAAGGAACATAAAAACCTCAGATTCCCTGAAGGAACTGCATGTGCAGAAATTATCGTTGCCGGCGATGAAGGTGGTGACAAAGCTAAGCTAGTTTTTGCGGGAATTGGTATTGGAGCCTTATTTACCATAGGTATGGAAACTCTGCGGGGTTGGGCTGAATTTGTTGATTATAATTTTAAGAGTTTCCTTAAAGGTGGCACTATCGGTATCGATTGCACCCCGGCTCTTCTAGGTGTAGGATATATTATCGGTCCTAAAATTGCTGCTCTGATGATGGGTGGTGCTGTTTTAGGATACTTAGGAATTGCTCCGCTTATCATGTTTATAGGGGAACAAATACCCAACGCTATTATTGCCCCCGGATTGATCCCTATTGTTGATATGGATCCACCTGAGTTAAGAAATTCTTATATTAAATATCTTGGGGTTGGAGCTGTAGCTTTGGGCGGCTTTTTAAGTTTGTTAAAATCGATGCCGGTTATTTTTTCATCATTCGGTAAAGGATTTAACGAGCTAATCGGTAAGAAGCAGGAAGTTGAAACGCCACGAACAGATAAAGATCTTCCCATGAAATGGGTGCTTCTTGGGGTTGTTCTTGTAATTATTGCAATCTGGCTTCTTCCAGGAACTGAACTTCACCTTCTGGGTGCTTTTCTGGCTGTCTTATTTGGTTTCTTTTTTGTGGTTGTTGCTGCCAGAATTGTTGGTATCGTTGGATCGTCCTCTTCCCCGGTTTCAGGGATGACAATCGCGACATTATTAGTGACCTGTTTGATTCTGGTTTATTTTGGTGTCAAAGGGACGGCAGGAATGATCACAGCCATGTCGGTCGGATCAATTGTCTGCATAGCAGTATGTATGTCCGGTGATATTGCGCAGGATTTAAAGACTGGGTATCTCCTTGGAGCTACGCCTTGGAAAATGCAGTTAACTGAATTTATTGGATTAGTCTTCCCTGCTCTGGCGATGGGATTCACCATTTACTATTTAAATGATGTTTTTGGATTTGTTGAAGGAGCTACTGATCGAACTCCACTTCTCGCACCTCAGGCAAATGTAATGGCTACCGTTGTTCAGGGAGTAATGAATTCCAACCTTCCCTGGGCTCCGATTTTAGTTGGCGGAATGATTGCTCTGGCTGTGGAATTATTGGGGATTTCATCCCTTCCATTTGCTATTGGATTATATCTGCCCCTTTCGTTATCATCACCTATAATGGTTGGTGGTTTGATTGCATGGTTAATAAAAAGACTTTCCAAAAATGAAAAAGATCATAAGGAACGAAACGAAGGCGGTATTCTCTTCGCATCTGGACTTGTTGCCGGATATGCAATTATTGGTGTAATTACGACCTTTATGATTGGCGGTTGGGGAGATTATGCCGGTTATTATGATGCCCATGAAGGAATGTGGGATCGCTTAGCCGGAGATTTTAGCCCATACCTTTCACTGATACTATTTGCCGGATTAGCGGCTTTATTAGCACATTTGGCTTATAGAGGTTGGAGTAGTAAATCTTCTAAGAAATAGAAGTGTATTATTTATAGATGGAATTTTTGACAAAAAATAGAAACGTACTAATTGTCATTGGTATTGCAATAATAGTCCGGTTGATTTATTTGATCGAGTTAAGTAATCATCCCGGATTTACTGTTCCGATGGTTGATGAAAAATGGCACTGGCTTTGGGCGAGTGAAATTATAGAGAAATCATTTTGGGGCGAAGGAGCTTATTTCCGCGCCCCATTCTATCCCTATTTTTTAGCATTCCTTTCTTTCATCACTGGCAGTTCAATTTTCTGGACAAAGTTTCTCCAGATATTGCTTTGTGGTGGAACCGCCTATTTTATCTTTAAATTAGCGGCTCATCTTTTTAATCAGAAGACTGCTCTGATAGCTGGTATTTTCTATGCTCTCTATGGCACCTTATTATATTACGAAGCAATGTTTCTCATTCCGGTATTATTTGTTTTCTTTCTCACATGGGGAATGTATCGCCTGATTGTCTTTCGAGAATCGCATTCAATTAAAACCTGGCTTGTTACCGGAATCATTTTTGGATTGGCTGCGATTTCAAGACCTAATATTCTAATCGTTATGCCTGCTTTAGCAATCTGGTTATTTTTTATTACTGATAAAACACTATCTATTATAAACAGAATCAAAAGACCATTTTTCGTTTTCATTGGTGTTGTTTTAATGATCCTTCCGGTTACTATTCGAAATGTTATTGTCACAGATGAATTCACCCTGCTATCAACACAAGGGGGCGTGAATTTTTATATTGGGAATAATCCGGTTGCAAATGGTCTCTCAATGGCCATGCCGGAAGTTGATTTAAATGAATCCCTGAGTTGGAGTCAGTTTATCCCGGCGACGCTCTCTGCTGCTCAAAAAGAAAAAGGGATGGCTTTAACTGAAGCCGAAGCATCATCATTCTGGACTGGCAAGGCTGTAGATTTTATTATTGAAAATCCTATGAAATTTTTGGACCTGACCTGGAAGAAGACTGTTTACCTAATGAGTGGATTTGAAAACAGTGATAATTCTGATATTTATTATGAACGAGGCAAGTCCTATTTGTATTCAGCCTTGTTATGGAATTACGGGTTAAGAATTCCTTTTGGTTTATTATTTCCCTTGTTCATAGTTGGAGTTTTTCTAATTCGCAAAGATTACAAAAAGTTATTGCCAATATATCTTTTTGTTTTAGCTTATATTCCTACTATTGTTCTGTTCCTTGTAACTGCCCGTCATAGATTACCACTCATTCCTTTTTTGATAATCATCGCTGCTGCAGGAATTATCAAATTCGTTGAGTTAATAAAACAAAAAGAGAGGCGCAGCCTCATGATTGCCGGAATTATTTTATTGTTAAGTATATTTATAGTAAATAATGAATATTATCAGGAAGGCGGTAGCAACGAATTCCAGATACATTTTAATGCCGGAATTAAATATGATAATCTTCAGGATTTCCCTGCGGCTGAACAAGAATACCTCAAAGCTGATAAATTATTTCCATACTCAGCTTCGTTGGTTACCAATCTGGGCTATTCTCAGTTTATGCAAGGTAAACTTAATGAAGCAGAGAATAATTATAGAAGAGCATTAAAAATCGATTCGAAATTTTATCGGGCCTACAATAATCTTGGGCTGATCTTTTATGATAAGAACCTAAATGATTCTGCAATTAAATATTACAATCTCGCGGTAAATAATTTTGATACTGAACTGGCAGACAAAGAAGAACTCGGCTTGGTATATATTAACTTAGCTGAGGCATACGAAAAGACCGAACGGTTTGAATTATCAGGAGAAGCTTACTTTAACGCAATTGATAGTGCCCCATTAATGGTGGATGCATATTTTAAAGGGGCCGCATTCTATGCACGGAGAGGAATGTTTAATTTTACTGACTCCCTGTTTACAAAAGGAAGAAAAATTGGCGACCTCAATGCTAACGACTATTTTAACTGGGCTCTTTCTTTTGCTCAAAGACAAAATTACGATGCCGCATTTTTATCATTGAGAAGATCAATACATAGAGATACAACTCTATACCAATCTTATTACCTGATGGCTTATTGTCATCTCCGGGCTGACAGCCCTCTGGACACAGTAGATTATTATATTGATCGAAGCCTGCATTTTAATCCGCAATATCAGCCAGCAATAGATTTATATAATGAAATTAATCAGTAGTTTATAATTAGTTTAATTTGGCGGGTCCGTAAAGCGGAACCGCCCTACTGAATCTTTCCGCCATCTCGGGAATGACACAGACATAGCCTGTCAAATTATTTATTTACATGTCCAATGATAAATTATGAAATAAAAATTATGTTATGATATGGATTGATACGATAAAATGAACTACTTCTATTTTAGTACTTTTTTCTGCGCTCAATCATGTAGTTTGAACCTTCTTTTTGCTTGGTAGCTTTTTTGAGATCGGCCAGCATTTTGGACATCTCCCCCATATGTGCAAAGGTACCGTTTTCATTAAGAATAACAGCTATTGAGAGGGTAAGCAGCGGGAATGATTCGGTGTCTCCTCTGCGATTTTTTGTAGTAATAAACCCACGATTACGATCTTCCTGTTCATACTGATATGGAATCAGGGAATCGAATACTTTGAGGATCTCACTACAGATTTCATCAACCTGACTGATTGGGATAATTGCAATATAATCATCACCGGCAATATGCCCCACAAAACCACCCGGACAAAGATCAAAGACAATATCTTTTATTACACGGGCTGTAAGTTTGATTATTTTATCTCCCTGAACATAACCATAATAATCATTGTAGGCTTTGAAATTATCAAGGTCAGCATAACATATGGCAAATTTTGATTTCAAGCTTAACTGAGTATTTATTTCTCGTTCAATTATTGTCGGCCCCGGTAGATGAGTTGAAGGATTAATAGCCATGTCACGGCGATTTCTTTCGATAGCTTTTTTAACTCTTACTTCAACCAATTTATCTATCCATCGGCCATAAATAAAATCTTCAGCCCCGCTTTCATAGGCTGCTACTATATCATCATCTTTAGGATCTGGATGATATAATATAATGGGAATTATTGATAAAAAGACATTCTCTTTGATTGTTCGAACCAGTTCAATCTCTTTGAGCATCTCAGATTTACGTCCGATTATTATAGCATCTATCTCCTGATGTTGGCAAATAGTTATTAGTGATTCAATAGTATTGAAGTGATGAATTGATATTGTTATATCACGGAAAAACTTACCAAGATGAAAATCAAGGCTAATACCATCCTGCTTAATAGCAAAATGATATGTCTTACGAGCCTTGATGTCCTTTGTTTTCGGACCCGGCCAATTCTCTAGGATGGTATTTTCTGTGTTCTGCAATTATATAATCCCGATCAATCTTAGTATAAATCTGTGTAGTACTAATATCGGCATGACCGAGCATTTCTTGCACTATTCTTAAGTCAGCCCCCCCTTCAATTAGGTGGGTGGCAAATGAATGCCGGAAAGTATGGGGAGAGACCTGCTTGGCTATTCCGGCATTAATAACTCTTTTTTTAATAATCTTCCATAGGCCTACCCGGGATAGTTTCTTGCCTATGTTATTATATATTAGCAGGTTAGTGCCCGTTGGTGGCTTTTTAGATTCATGTTTGTTCAAGAATTCTTCAATCCCCTTTTTTGCATATCCACCTAATGGAACCAATCTTTGCTTGTTTCCTTTACCGGTTATTCTTAAAAAACCGGCTTCAAATTCAATCTCTGATAATTTAAGGGACAGAAGTTCAGATATCCGAAGACCACAACCATACAATATTTCAATAATCATCCTATCTCTGATACCATTTTTCTGAGTTAGATCAATCTTTTCAATGATTAATTCTATCTCTGCAGGTGAAAGATAATCAGGATGGTATCTTGAGATTTTTGGCGCTGACAAAGAAGCAAATGGATTTTCAGATACAATTCCGGTATCTGCGAGATAAACAAAAAATCTTTTTAGGCTTGAAATTTTCCTGGCAATCGTTGTTGGCTTGCGAGCAACATTATTAAGCTTACTGATATATCCAACTGCATCAGCAGGGAAAATTTTCACGACTGATTTATTTTTAACAATTGATGCAAACTCTTCCAAATCGGTTCGATAAGATGAGATCGTATTGTCCGATAGTCCCCTCTCAACTTTCAAATAAGAAAGATAATCATCGATATGTTCTTTAAATGAAGCCATCTCTTATATCCCATGCGCCAAAGCTGCCACGCCTACTACCTCATGCCCGGATGCTTCCAGAATCTTTTTGGCCTCTTTTACAGTTGCACCGGTAGTAACCACATCATCGATTAATAATATCTTCTCTTTCTTCTCATAATTGTCATCAGCTTTGAAAACTCCCTGAATATTACTTTTACGCTCTTTAAAATCCAACTTAGCCTGAGGTTTCCTTTTCTTAATCCGGTATATAAGATCTGTTGATACTTTGATATCAGACAGCTCACTTAATTTATCAGCAATAATCAAAGACTGATTATATCCGCGTTGGTGTTCTCTTAAGGGATGAAGAGGTATAGGAACCAATACTGAAGGATTAATTATTTCTATATCTTCAGAATATTTATCATATAATAATTCAGTTAAAAGATCTGCAGGCGACAGAATCCTTTTGAATTTGTATTGAATAATTATATTTTTTAAAACAGGATGATAGTCTCCATAGACGAATAAAGGAAATTGTTTTCCTTTACAGTTCTGACACCCCTTTAATATTGTCATTTCATTTTCACAATTAAGACATATCGGTTCTTCAAATGTAAGTATCTTGCTTATACAATGATTACAAATACAATACGGCGAGGCTTCATACTTTCCACAACCGGTGCAAAGTGGTGGGAAAATAAAATCGATCATCCCTTGTAAAAGTGGTTGTTCTTTAATCCAATTGGTTAACATAATCCAGTATTAAATAATTAATCTGCTTATTCAACCAAAATAATTATAAGATTATGATTTTTTACTTTTAAACGATTTCGAAATAAATGAATAAAATATTAAGCCAGACAATATGATAGCAGAAATTATATTAACCAATCCGTTATGTGAATGATGATCATCAATATTGTAAGCTAAGCTAAAGTCATAGGAATTATAAATCCAATCTACAGCAAGACCGCATAAAACACTCACAACAATAATTGCAGTAAGATACCTGACTGTCCCCCACCCTTTTAAAATCTTTAGAATAACTACGATTGATGAAATATTTGTAGCCGGTCCAACTAATAGAAAAACTAATACAGCTCCCGGAGAGAATCCGGCGGCCAATAGTGCGGCGGCTAAAGGTGTTGATGAGGTAGCACAAATGTAAAGAGGAACACCGATGATAAGGGCTCCCATATATCCTCCCCATCCGGAGGAAAAGTTTTCTATCAAACCGGCATTGTCTGATCCAACAAGAGCAGATACTAATCCAGCCAAAACATATCCAATTACCAAATAAAATGCTATATCTCCCAATAGATCACTAAATGCATATTTTATTCCAGATAGTAATTTTTTTATAAAAGATAAATCATTACTTTTATTTGTTGAGCAGCAATCGCAATCAGATACGACACTCAGGTTATTTGCTTCTTCGGTTTTTTCATCAGGGATAATGCTCTCCCATAACCCGGCAGCAAAGGCGGTAATAAAGGCTGCAATTGGGCGTATTATGGTCATGAAAGGATTCATCAATGAATATGTTAACAGAATCGAATCAATACCCGTCTCTGGAGTTGATATCAAAAACGAGACGGTTCCCCCCTTACTTATTCCGGCCTTCCTCAACTGGTAAGCAATCGGTAAAACAGAGCAGGAGCACAGAGGCAGCGGGATTCCAAGAAGAGATAATTTGAATACTTGAGATTTACTGTTTTTTGAAATAAATCGTGAGATATTCTTTTCGTTCAAAAACAGATGAATTATTCCTGCCAAAAATATTCCAATTAAAAGTAACAATGCGGAATCCAGCAGTAAATCCCATATTGATGTGATCCATATATTTATAAACGAAATTATATTATTTACCACCATACTGTTCTATTAGTTGAGCTGCAGAACTGGCGGCCATTCCCTCAGGTTCCAATTCCAGATATTTCTCCCAGTAATAAACAGCCGAATCAGTCTGTTGGAGTTCATTATAAACAATACCAATATTAAAATGAACAACACTGTGTTCAGGATTAGTTTTATAAACTGTTTGGAATTCTTCAAGAGCTCTATGAGCTAATCCCATACCATGAAGACAAGCTCCATAATCAACTCTGACATCAGGTGATTCCGGATTTTTTGCCAATGCTCTTTTATAGCATTCAGCTGCTACTGGAAAATTACCTTCATCCATAAACTGATTACCCATACCTACCAGAGCGTCGTAATCATCAGGAAGATTCCCCAACATGCTCATTGCAGCTCCCATATCCATTCCCTCGACACTTTCATGACCGGAAATTTCTGTTGTTTCCTGGGTCATCGGGGGATTTGGATCCTCTCTTAGTAAAAAGTAGCCAACACAAACTACTGCAAGAATTCCTAAAATAACTATTATTTCTTTTCCATGTGATTTCCCTGAAACAGCAGTATTTGATGTGCTATTTCCACCACCAACTTTTGCACCACAATTAGCACAAAAATTAACTCCAGCCTGTATTTCTTTATTACAGGAATGACATACATTATTAACCATTTATTTATCCTTTCCAATCATTTACATACGTTATGGAGTATAATAATCCAAATTAAATAAAGTTTCAAGAAAATAAATATTTTTTAAATCAGTCAGTGACAAATGGCGGTACAAATGACTATATTCTGGAAATTTGTAAATTGATAATAATGATAGGAAGACTAATTATGAAAAAGATCGTTTATATAACCTTAATTTTTACTATGTTGCTAATGATAAATCCTGGAATATTAAAAGCTGATTATCAAGTAACTTCCGATTCAATCTATAAACACATCTCTGTATTGGCTGATGATTCCCTGGAAGGCCGCCGCGTAGGCGAACCTGGTGAATGGAAAGCAGCCCAATATATTAAGTCAATATTTGAAAATGCCGGTTTAGAACCCTTAGGAGACAGTTTGACTTATTTCCAGTCATTTGAATTTTTGAAGCACATAGGTATGGGAGATAAAAACGATTTATCAATAAATGGACAAGTACTCGAATTAAATGAAGAATTCAAACCCATGAGACAATCAGCCAGTTTGACTTTTAATTTTGATGAAGTAATTAATGTCAACTACGGTATAACCGTTGATTCATCTGATGGTGATTACAATGACTATGATGGTCTTAATGTTGATGGCAAAGCAGTTTTAATAAAAAGATATTCACCAGAACCAAAAGACAGCACCGAAGAATACCTTGACAGATACAGTTCCCTTACTTCAAAAATAAGCATTGCCATTGAAAACAAAGCTGCCTGTGTCCTATTTATAACTCCTGAAGATCATGACGACACTCTCACCACTGGCGGTCCTACAAGAATAACACCAAAAGATATTCCAATTATTTTCCTTAGAAGGGCTGCCCTGGAAAGGCTTGGATTGGATATTAATAATCCTGAAATAAATTCAGCAAATGGCTCCACAGATTTATTCAAAGTTTATGATACGGGTTACAATGTGGTGGGCTATATTCCTGCAAAAACTGATACAACGGTCATCATCGGAGCCCATTATGATCATTTAGGCTGGGGTGGTGAAGGTGCCGGATCTCGCTATTTGGAAAAAGAACCAATGATTCATAATGGTGCTGACGACAACGGTTCAGGAACATCAGCTTTAATGGAACTTGCACGATATTATTCTAATCACAAAGACAATTTAAATTACTCTCTCTTATTTATTGCCTTTTCCGGCGAAGAGTTTGGAATTTTAGGATCAAACACTTATGCCAAAAACATGACTATTGATTCTTCAAAAGTCAGGATGATGATTAACATGGACATGATTGGTCGTCTTGCTGACCAGGAAAAGGGACTTGCTATAATGGGAACCGGAACCTGCTCTCAATTTAAATCATATTTTGACAGTCTGGATACTGGTGAATTGACCATCGCTTATAAAGAATCCGGCGTTGGACCTTCGGATCACACCTCGTTTTATAATCAGGGAATACCGGTTTTATTCTTTTTCACAGGAGCACATGAAGATTATCACACGCCTTCAGATGATATTGACAAAATTGATGCTGAAGGAATAGTTGCTGTTTCCAAAATGGTATCAGAAATAGTAAATCATTTTGATACTTATGATGGTGAATTAGTTTATCAAAAGACTAAATCTCCAAAAGGTATGGGTGGCAGATCAAGTTACTCGGTTACATTGGGCATCATGCCCGATTTTATTACAGAAGTAGAAGGCCTTGGTGTAGATGGAGTATCCCCTGACCGTCCGGGTGACAAAGCCGGTCTTCTTAAAGGCGACGTCATCATTCGCATGGGAAGTGTTGATATTGGCGACATTTATGATTACATGAATACTTTGGGAAAATTCAGAAAAGGTGACAGCACCACAGTATTGATTGTTCGTGAAAATGATACTCTAAATCTTGATGTAGTTTTCGAATAATATTGATTTTATTACGCAATAAATTCTTATAGATCCGGGTTTTCCATTCCATGTGATCGAGTGACTTCAATGACCCCTTTGACCTTGCGAACTTTATCAAGAACTCGGTTAAGATGAGACAGGCTTGAAACCTCCAAAACAAATTCACCAGTTGCAGTAGTGTCATTTGATCGCATCTCAGCAGCTCTGATATTGGTATCAACATCAGCAATCGCCTGCATCACATCACGCAACATATTTTTCCGATCCTCTACAATAATCTCAATCCTGACAATAAATGACTGCCCCCTGCCCGCATCCCAACTGACATCAATTTTCCGTTCAGGATTTTGATTTTGAAGATCAAGAGCAACCTTGCAATCTCCACGGTGTATTGTAACGCCTCTCCCCCGAGTTATAAATCCAATAATATCTTCCCCGGGGATTGGTTGGCAACATCCTGCAAACCGAAACATCATATTGTCAAGACCATGAACCTTGATTCCCTTTTTACCCCGAATGCGATCTATTACTTTCCCAACAAACCCGATTTCTTTCTCTTCTTCTTCGGGTTCTATAAGTGCAGTCACCTTTCGAGGTGATAATCCCCCTTTACCAATATCAGCATAAAGATCCTCAACCGATTTTTTATTTAGCTGCTCAGCATAACCCTGAAGCTCATCATCATTTGGAAATTTCAGATGGAGTTTCCTCATTTTTTTCTGAAGAATCTCTTTACCTAAACTAATCGATTGCTCATATCCAGCCTGTTTTAACCAGCGACGGATTTTACTGCGAGCCGAAGAAGTCGTTACCAATTTTAGCCAATCATGTGATGGAGCCCGGTTAACATTGGTAATTATCTCCACAGCATCGCCCGTTTTGAGTTTGGTTGATAATGGCTGAAGACGGTTATTTATTTTCGCACCTGCACAATGGATTCCAATCTCAGTATGAATCTGAAACGCAAAATCAAGAGGAGTGGAACCTTTGGGGAGATGAACCAGCTTTCCTTCGGGAGTAAATACAAATATATCTTCAGAATATAAATCAATTTTTAAATATTCAAGGAAATCTGAGGGGTTGGTCATATCCTTCTGCCATTCTAAAATATCACGAAGCCAGACCATTTGCCGGTCGGACTTGTTCATCACCTGACGTCCCTCTTTGTATAGCCAATGGGCTGCTATACCATTTTCAGCAATATGATGCATCTGGTGTGTTCGTATTTGTATTTCTACCCGATGATTACCAGGACCAAAAACAGTAGTGTGTAGAGAACGATATCCGTTAGGTTTGGGATTGGCTATATAATCATGGAAGCGATCCTCAACCGGTTTCCACATTGAGTGAATTGTTCCCATGGTATGATAACATTCACCCACAGTGCCAACTATACATCTTATAGCAAACAGATCAAATATATCTTCAAATTCAACCCCACGAACTCTGATTTTGCGATTGATAGAATCAAGATGCTTTGCCCGCCCGTATACTGTGGCCTGGATTCCAATATCATCCAAAGCAGCTCGAATCGGTTTTACAACTGTTTCAATATAAGCTTCCCGCTCTTCCTTCTTCTCCTTGATTCTTTTTACGAGACCGTGATATACATCTGGTTGTAGATATTTTAGGGATAAATCTTCAAGTTCAATTTTAATTTTATTAATTCCGAAACGATGCGCCATGGGGCAATATATATCATAGGTTTCCTGAGCTATTCGAATTCTTTTTTCGGGAGGCAATGGATCAAGGGAGCGCATATTGTGTAGACGATCGGCTAATTTAATAAGGATTACTCTAATGTCCTTAGCCATTGTCAAAAGCATTTTACGGAAATATTCAACCTGGCGATCTTCACGAGAGACATACTCGATCGATCCAATTTTGGTGACCCCATCTACGAGGTCGACAATTTCATCACCAAATTCCGCTCTTATATCTTCTTTGGTATATTTGGTATCCTCAACAACATCATGAACAAGACTGGCTGCTATAGTTGTCGAATCCATATGCTGTTCTGCCAATATGAATGCAACTTCGAGGCAATGCTCTATATATGGTTCTCCTGAAACTCTTTTTTGACCGGCATGAGCCTTATCTGAAAATTCATACGCTTTCCTTATAAGAGGAATATTTACATTTGCGTTAAACGATTCAATTCGTATGATAAATTCAGCCAGGTTCATAATTAATTCTATGCAGTAGTTAGATTAAAGGTATCAATAACTTGTTCACAGACATTATTTGCATCAATAGATTCCATACAATTACACTTACCCTGGGGACACTGACAAAACGGTAACGGAGGCTGGATAACTTTATGAAATCTTCCAACAGGTCCCCATCTTCGAGGAGACATAACTTTTTTTACAGGATACAATCCAACCACTTTGGTACCTACGGCAGCAGAAAGATGAAGCGGTCCGGTTGAATTTGCAACAACTACTGTTGCCAAAGACAATACAGCCGCCAATGTTCTTAAATCCGTTTCTCCTGTTATATCTCGGATCTTGATCCTTTTCTTCTTAGCAATTTCTACTATTTTAGAACCTTCAGACTCAGAACCGGATACCACAACGTCCAGACCCCTTTTATTAAGCTCCTGATAAAGATCAAGAAAACTCTCTATTGGCCATTGCTCTGCTGAACCTCTTGTTCCCGGATGAAGCACGACAAATTTATCTTTCACACCGACATTGGAAAGAATACGTTGAGCATTCTTTATCTCTTTATCAACCAGATAGACTTTTGGTGTATAAACCGTTTCACCAAATTTGAAAAATTGCAAAAAATCCAGATTATATTCATATTCATGTTTTTTGTTAGCCTTGCGACTGTGAAATAGATGAATATTAAAAAACATAGAATGAAATCTTCCAGAAGTTCCAATGCGAGTAGGGATTTCCGCTTTATAGAACAAGCGGCTGATTTGACGTTCAGGATAAAGGGCTACAACAATCTTGTAATCACCCTGCCTAATTCTATATAGCAGGTCTTTTTTATAAAGCTTGTCGATCAGCATTTGATCATTCTGAACTCTTACAATGCGATCTATACTGGGGTTATTTTCCAAAATAGGAGAGGCGTACAACGATGTTAATACATCTACCTGGCATTCAGGATAACGGGCTTTAATTGTCTCTACAAACGGCAGGGCCAGGATCAAGTCTCCAAGTTTATCCGAACGACTGATCAGAATTTTATCTCCGGGATTTATTTCAATTTGTTTAGACATTCTTCTCCGATCTGAAAGCATTACTCTGTAGATGTCTTAATTTAACATACTTTACCATTACAGCCACTGAAGACAACACAGAAATTATAAATCCTTCTATCCCATCCTGAAAACCCTGATGGGTAATAAAGTGATCAATAAAAGATACAAACGGGCGAAAAACAATATCAAAATTACGGGCTTTTTTCCCTTTTGCAAAGGCAGTCTCAGCTCCTAATGTCGTATAGCGATTAAACCGTTTTAAATAGGATTCCAAATTGGGATAACTATAATGCAATAGTTCAGCTTTTAATTCACGAGTTTTTCCATTAATTTCTACTTTTTCATGGATCACAGCATCATTAAAATTACCGCTTTTTTTTCGGAATAATCTAAGTAAATAATCAGGATACCAGCCACAATGATTTATCCACTTCCCCATAAAGCTGGTATGGCGATTTATCAAACAACCGTTATAAATGTTTTCAGTCTTTAATACCGATTTGATTTCATCAGCCAGTTCGGAAGTAACTTCTTCATCAGCATCAATAGAAAGTATCCATTCACTGGTAGCTTTGTTCACACCCTCTTGTTTTGCAGGGCCATAACCTTTCCATTGGGGTGAATATATTTTGGCTCCGTATTCCTTTGCAATTTCAACTGTTCTATCAGTTGACTGGCTGTCTATCAACACTATTTCATCAGCCCATTTTACCGAGTCAAGACAGCGTCTGATATTATGCTCTTCATTTTTAGTTATTAAAACAACCGAAAGACTCATTTCCCCTCCGAAGCAACCTGAATTGACATTATAGATTCAAAAGATGAAATCACATCATCAACAGAAATATCAAAAATATTATCTTCATTTCCTGAAGTAACCACCCCGTCCATCTGCTTGTATGGATGCCACCACACCAGGTTCCAATTACATTGATTGTACAAACCAACAACCGGGATCTGAAATGATCGGGCAATATGAATCAAAGAGGTATCAGGTGAAATTAATATATCTAATTTGGAAATCAATGCAGATGCCTGAATCAAATTCATATTATTTGGGATAAAATTTACTCGATCATTAAAATGCTGCTTAATTTCTTTTGCACGACTTCTTTCACTCGGTACAGTAAAAAGAATTATATTATAATCCTGATTAATATCCAAAATACGTTTAACTATTTCTATATATTTATAAATAGACACTACCCGGGAAGGTGCTCCAGCCGAAAGATTTAAACCAATATTTTTAATAAAAGAATTATTAAAGTAATCTTCAGCTAATTTATAATCTTTTCTACCAACATATGGAACAGCAAAACCTTTCGTTAAAGAAGGATCAATTCCAAAAGCTGTAAGAGTTTGCAAAGTACAATCAATTATATGATTTGAATTATTATAGAAATTGAAGTCATAGTAATCACCAAATTTATTTTTTTCAACACCAATGCGTGGTTTATCTTTCACACAAAACTGAGTCAAAAATAAAACTGTAATGGAATCATCACAGACCAGGTCGATAACACAATCGTACTTAGCCCTCCTGATTTCCCTTAGTTCTTTTATATCCTCCCAGATTCTCTTCTTATACATATATATTTTATCAAACCGAGGATCATTTTTTATTAATGCTACATTATTAGGTGAAGCAATAATTGAAATTTCAATATGAGGGAAGTTTTTCTTCAGGGCATCGATAACAGGAAAAGTCGAAACCATATCACCAATTTTATCAGGTCTTGGAAATATTACTTTTTTTATTTTATTTCCATCAAGCGTAGCTTTAGAACTTACCCCTCTTCTCAAAAAAGATTTAAGTAATTTAAATGCTGCGGCTTTAATCCCATATTCAATATTCTTCAGGACACCCATCAGGAATACCTCGATAAATATATTCGTTCCTGAAATAATCTTCGACCTGGCTGACTCATAGTTATCCCCTGAACTGCATCTTATATAGTTTGGTATATAGTTTGTCCTGGGATAGAAGCTCAGAGTGTGTTCCTAATTCGACAATTCTTCCTCTATCAACCACAATAATACGATCAGCATTTTGAATTGTGGAAAGACGATGAGCAATTACAAGTGTTGTTCTGTCAGTCATAACCCTATCAATGGCCTGCTGGACTAAACTTTCCGATTCGGTATCAAGAGCAGAAGTGGCTTCATCAAAGATAAGAATTTGAGGATCTTTTAATAGTGCTCGTGCAATAGCCAATCTTTGCCTTTGACCGCCAGATAACATTATTCCTCTATTGCCTACAAGGGTTTCATAGCCATTTTCAAACTCTTCAATAAACTGATGAGCGTTTGCCATTTTAGCAGCATCTTTTATTTTATCAGATGGAATTCCATTCTGGCCATAAGCAATATTATTTTTAATAGAATCATTAAAGAGATAAGTCTCCTGAGTAACAATCCCCATAAGACTACGCAGTGATTTTAATGAAAGATCTTTTACATTAATTCCATCAATTAGAATTGAACCTTTCTGGGGATCATAAAATCTTGGCAATAAATCGAGTAGTGTTGACTTGCCTGCCCCCGATGGTCCAACAATCGCGATTACTTCCCCTTGTTTTACCTCAAATGAAATATCTTCGAGAACCTTTTCTTTGTCATTGTATGAGAACGAGAGTGATTCGTATTTAATGCTATCAGTGAATGTTTTTAATTTATTTGGTTTAGGTATTTCTTTTATAGATTCATCAGTATCGAGAACATCAAAAACTCTATCTGCGGCAGCCATCCCTTCCTGTAGCTTTATATGAACCTGACTTAAAGACTTTACCGGTTTAATTAGTGAGAGCATCGCAACTACAAAAGTCATAAAATCACCGGCATTTAGTTCTCCGGTTCCTTCGATAATTCTAGTCCCGGCATATAATAGAATAATAATTCCGGCGACAGTCGCCAGAATGTCATTGATTGGATGAGCAAGATGACGGATTCTTGTCATTCTCAACAAAGAACGGAAGAATTGTGCAGTGGCATGAAAGAATTTTTTTGTCTCAAACTTCTCCATCGAAAAGGCTTTTACAATTCTGATATTACTGGTGGTCTCTTCAAGTACCGTATTGACATCGGCCATTCTTTCCTGGGTTCGCTCGGAATATTTCCTAAGCTTTTTACCAATAAACCAAATGAAGCCAAACACCAAGGGCATTATAACCAATGATAACAGAGTCAATTTCCAGCTTAAGATTAATAAAAATGATGAGAGAACCAATACCATAACCGAGTCAGTTATAAGCCTGTTAAACCCAATATCAAGTGCTTCATTTAAAACCATGACATCATTGGTAACTCTGGAAATAATTTGTCCGGTACGACGCTTATGAAAGTAATCAAGCGACAGACGCTGGTATTTTTCAAACAGGTTGTTTCGCAGTGAACGGACTACAGACTGTTGCACATAGGCCATATAAAATCCCTGAAGATAGAAAAATACGTTTTTTGCAAGTACAACAATAAAAGCCAACCAGCAGAATTTAATTAACATTCCGCTTCGTGTTTCAGCAGCAACAGCATTATTGATCCAATTATTAATTGTATCTTTTAGACTGACATAGCTTGTAGTAATCCCATCAACAACATTTGATCCTGTTGAAGATGAGTTGTCTGTAACACCAGGGACGCTCTCAATTTGGAACAGAACCATTAGTAATGGACCAAACATCCATATCAGCATACCTGAAAACAGGGCATGGAAAGCTGCCGAACCGGATGCAATCACCAGTTGTTTCCAAAAAGGCTTTAATACTGAAAATGTCCTATTATATAAATTCAAATTTATCTCCAAAAATAAAAAGCATAACTTATAAATATGTAATAATTAGCATATTAAGTCAACCTGCATAAAACTATGGCTTTAGGGAATTATACGAACAGCATCATCAGGAATATTTATAATAAAGCGCTTATATGGGATTTTTGCATTTTTCTTATAGGTTCTACGGGTGGCTTTTATCATATTGTCAAAACCGTCATGAATAAAAAATGATTTTGCCCGCCAACCGGTTTTTCTTTTATCATATTTAATAAACAATTCCCAGGAACATTCGGGATTATAAAGATCAAAACCAGGTTTGTCAGCATCACTGTAAGTTGTGCTTATTTTAAGATTTGAACCTATATCAATTTCTGTTGGAAGTTTTGTTAATAAATCAAAAACATTAAGGTTATCAAAACCATTCACACAATCTTTTATGTCCAATATAGTAGCAGTAGATGCATGAAGATATTCATTCGATACTGGGAAATATATCAGAACTGAGTCATTGTTAACTACTCCCTTGATTGCCCCTTTCCCAAGATAGCCGCGACCACTAAAAGCCGTTATAGTATCAGTTTGATAAATTTCTAATCTAAACGATGTCGGCTTCCCATCTCTTTTAAGCCTTACATCAAATAAATATGCTTCTCCCCTTACTTTTTCATGAGTAGTATTAATATTGTCTTCATAATTATGATTATTCCTCCTGCCAGAGGTACAGCTATTTATTACAGCAAAAAGAATGATGGCTAAAATAATATATGAAATATTCTTCTTCAAAACATCATCCCATAAATAGATGGATGAAAAATGAAATAAATGGTCCCAAAATTACCCAGGTAACTCTTGTAATAATAAGAAACATCAAAATAAAAGGTGAAAACTGTTGTATTCTATCAAGCGTGGACGTTGAACTTGGAGGAAGAATACTCCTGAGCATATGTGATCCATCAAGAGGGAACAATGGGATCAGATTAAAAAATGCAAGGCAAACATTGATCATTACTGAATAATAGAGGAACATAGAAAAAGCGGAATTTGGATCCATTCCATATGCGTAAGCAATTCTAAAAATTGTGCCAAAAATAAAACCTAATGCAAGATTAGAGAGCGGTCCAGCAGCAGACACCCAAAAATCACCTACTCTGATATTTTTAAAGTTCATTGGATTTACAGGCACCGGTTTGGCCCAGCCAAACATAAACGGGGAAAACAACAGTGTGAAAAAGAGCACAGCAGTACCCATCAAATCAAGATGAGCTAACGGATTCAGTGTCAGGCGCCCCATTTTGTAAGCAGTAGGATCACCAAATTTCATAGCTGTCCAGGCATGAAAAAATTCATGAACCGTTAGGGCAAACAAAATCGCGGGAGCACCTAAAATCAATTTTTGTAATATTGCAGGATCCAAAAGGATTTAATCCCTTCTATTAATTATGTTTTTATATCAATCAATATATCATACTCATAATTACAGAATATGATTCATAATTTTGCAAACGGGAGATTTCCACATCTGCCCCAATAAAACAGGCTACGCCTGTTAGGCATCAATCCCTCTTAGTTGAACTACTTCTACAACACGGGCGATAGCTAACATATAAGCAGCAATGCGAAGGCTCACTTTATTTTCATCAGCTACCTTCTGGACATCGTCATATGAAGCAACCATTTTTTCTTCCAGCCGTTGATTGACTTCTTCTTCTGACCAGTAATAGCCAATTCTGTTTTGAACCCATTCGAAATAAGAGACTGTAACTCCACCGGCATTAGCTAAAATATCAGGAATAACAATGATGCCTTTTTTATCAAGAATTTCATCAGCTTCCGGAGTAGTCGGCCCATTGGCCCCTTCAGCAATCATCTTGCATTTAATACTTTTAACATTTTTAGCGGTGATTTGATTTTCCAAAGCAGCCGGAATCAAAATATCGACTTTGGCAGTCAATATTTTTGCGGGACTAATCTCTTCCACATCAGGGAAACCGATAATGGTTTTATTTTCCCTAACAAAATCCATCAATTTCTGAACATCAATACCATTTTTATTTTTAATGGCACCATTGACATCTGATATATGAGTAATCTTAACACCAAGGTCATGAAGCAATTTTGCGGCAATAGAACCAACATTACCAAAACCCTGAACCGAAGCAGTACAGCGATCCAGATGCATTCCCATGTGTTTAGCTGCTTCACGCACACTAAGCATAACACCGCGTCCGGTAGCTTCTACTCTTCCATATGAACCTCCCAATACGATAGGCTTGCCAGTTACGGCACCTGGGGTTGGATGATTCATTTTCATGGAGTATGTATCCATAAACCAGGCCATAACATTTGGTCCACTTCCTACATCAGGAGCTGGTATATCTGTTTCGGGACCAAAAAGATCACTCAAATCACCAACATAACGACGAGTCAATCGCTCAAGTTCACCTTTGGAAAGCTTGTTGGGTTCACAGATGATGCCACCTTTCCCCCCACCAAAAGGAATATTAACCACCGCGCATTTCCAGGTCATCCATGATGCCAGGGCTTGCACTTCATCAAGGGTTACGTCAGGATGATATCGAATCCCGCCTTTGGCCGGTCCTCGAGCAATAGAATGTTGAACACGGAAACCTTTAAACATCCTGAAAGAACCATCATCCATTTTTACAGGAATATTTACCATGGTACAACGACGCGGTACTTTGATAAAATCAAGAATGTTAGAATCGAGATTCAACTTACTGGCAGCCAGATCAAACTGCTTCATTACATTTTCGAATACTGAAATAGGTAATGTTGTATTTTTTCTTTGAACAACACTTTTGGGATGTCTTTTACGGGATGTTTTTTTTGGAGTCTTCTTTGTACTTGTCGCTTTCCTGACCATTTTATTTATCTCCGTCAAATTGGTATCCCTTTTTTATTCCCGGACACCGCATTAGAATTTTTATCATAAAAACGCCACAATAAATCTGTTCCAGCCTTTATCCCTATTCGTGGGGATTTTTCAATAACCTCAACAGGAGAATTGCGATCCTGAAGATACAGTATATCTCCAACCAGATCAAGACCATTTTGTTCACGTGTTAATCCAAATTCCCGACAAAATTTACCCGGCCCACTCAACGGGCCTAGCCTATTTTTTCTAATAGATTTCTTATCATCTGCCACTTTTTCATCTACATATTCAGCAGCTCTTAATAAAACAGCCGATGGCTGTCCTTTTGGTTCTGTAACAAAATTAAGACAATGATACATTCCATAAATTAAATAAATGTAAGCAATACCAGGTTTTTCAAACATTACCGCATTCCGCTTTGTCTTTCCCCGTGCGGCATGACAGGCTGGATCATTTTGACCTATGTAAGCTTCAACCTCTACAATGCGGGCACTCAATTTTAATGATGGAGTCTTGTAAATTATAAACTTGCCAAGTAAGTCAGGAGCTACTTCAAGAGTAGGTCTATTGTAAAATGACCTTTTCAATTTTTTAAATCTGGAACTACTCATATTTCATAATAAAACCCACATAGTGGGTGGCTATGCAAAGAAGTGACCGGTCAGGAAGGGATTGTTTTCTCTTTCTGCTCCAACAGTCGTTTTAGGGCCATGACCGGGAAAACATTCTATTGAATCCGGAAGGGTAAGGATTTTTGTTTTAATAGAAGACATTAATTGCTCATGGGAACTGCCCGGAAAATCAGTGCGACCAATCGAACTCCAGAAAAGTGTGTCACCAGTAAATAATATGCCTTCTTTTTCGTGAAGATAACAAACACCTGCCGGTGAATGACCCGGTGTTGATAGGACTCTTAAGCTAATTGATCCAAGATTCAATAATTGTTCATCTTCGATTAGATGATCCGGTGGAGGGGCTACTATTGGATGCCCAATCATAGCAGATACATTCGCCGATGGATTTTTCAAGAGATCTTCTTCACCATTTCCAATATAAAGTGGAATATCGTATTTTTTCTTAACTGCATCAACCGCAACGATATGATCACCATGTCCATGTGTTAGCAGGATTGCTGATGGCTTAAAACCCAGCTCTTCAATTCGACTAATGATTCGTTCTTCTTCATCACCGGGATCAATTATTACCCCATCATTTGTTACCTCATTCCAAAACAAGTAACAATTGACCTCAAACATACCTACTATTAATACTTCAAGTTTCATTTGGATAAAATGCCAATTAAGATTAGTCTTGTCAAGTCTTGCATAGAATTATCTATATAATAGGTATTTATCCATATTGTCATATTGATTCTAATCCATACTAAACTACTACAATAATTGAACTTTCGGCGAATTTCAAAATAAAAGGGGCTGCGCCCCTTTGTGAAAAATGTCACTTTTTTGGTACGAATATATTTGACCCGCAGTAGTCAAATTTATATATTTGACCCCTTAAATGGAGGATGCTGAAATATGTCAGCAGAGTTAAAAAATAAAATCAGTGATCTGACCAAGCGGTTGAATAAACTACGGAGGTTTCTTTGACCTCGATAACCGGGTTAAGATGATTGAGAAATTGGAAAAAAAGAGTACCAGTGAAAATTTCTGGGATGACAATCAGACTGCCCAGGAAATACTGAAAGAAACTTCTGTGCATAAGAAATGGGTTGAAGCGCATTCCTCTTTGTCCAGTGAACTCTCAGATACTGATGAACTACTTGAATTATTGTTAGCTGAAAATGACTCATCAGAGATTAAAGAACTTGGTAACTCAATTGATAAACTTATTGCTGATGTTGAAAAGCTGGAATTCTCTGCTTTACTATCTGGCCGTGATGACCACCGTAATGCAATTCTTACAATTCATCCGGGAGCAGGCGGAACCGAATCTCAGGACTGGGCAGAAATGCTTTTCAGAATGTACAATCGCTGGGCAGAACGTTCAGAATTTACAGTCAACCTAATGGATTATCAACCCGGAGATGAAGCCGGATTAAAATCTGTTACAATGGAAATCAGAGGGGAATATGTTTATGGCCATGCTAAAACTGAATCCGGGGTTCACCGGTTAGTAAGAATCTCTCCCTTTGATGCAAACTCCCGCCGGCATACATCATTTGTTTCGGTTCATGTTTTTCCTGAAGTTGAAGGTAATGTCGAAATTGAAATTAACGAAGAAGATGTCAGGGTTGATACTTATCGGGCTTCAGGTGCTGGTGGTCAACATGTCAATAAAACTTCATCAGCAATCCGTCTGACACACGAACCTTCAGGAATAGTTGTAACCTGCCAATCAGAACGCAGCCAGCATAAAAATAAAGATGCGGCTTACAAAGTTCTAAAATCTCGGCTTTATCAGCTACATCTCGAAGAAGAAGCTAAAAAAATGCAAAAATTTGAGGATAAGAAAAAAAAGATCGAATGGGGATCGCAGATACGGTCTTATGTTTTTCATCCTTATAATATGGTAAAAGATCACCGCACATCGGTTGAAACAGGAAATGTTCAAGCGGTTATGGATGGTGATCTGGATATGTTTATAGATGCTTTTTTGACTGATTCGGACCTCAACGACAGTCTGCAAAGCGTTAAAAGTACAGAGGAATAATTTTCGGAGATTATAATATGAAAGCTTTATCTAAAATAAAAGAAAAAGCCAAATCAAAAAAGAGAAGAGTCGTTCTCCCTGAGGGAAACGAACCCAGAATGATTCAGGCTGCAAAAAAGATCCTTTCAGAGGAAATTGCAAAAGTCACAATTTTGGGTGATGAAAAAGAGATTGAAAATCTCTCAAAAGAATATGGTCTCAATCTCAATAACGTTGAAATCATCAATCCGATACACTCGCCTGATTACAATGGTTATGTCAATCAATTCATGGAAATGCGCAAAGCCAAAGGTATAACCGAAAAGCAAGCCAAAACTGTTATTGCTGAAAATCTATATTTTGGAGCTATGCTGGTCAGGAATGACAAAGCCGATGCTTCAGTTGCCGGATCGGTAAACACAACCGGTAATGTTATGAGAGCCGCTATTCATGTATTGGGATTAAAAGCAGGCATAAAAGTTGTCTCCAGTTGTTTTATGATGACTCTCCCCCAGTTCCGCGATGAACATGACAAAGTTCTTATGTTTGGCGACTGTGCTGTGGTTCCAAATCCAAACGCTCAACAGTTGGCTTCAATCGCAGCTTCAACTGCTGAAACAATGAAATTTTTATTGGGCGAAGAACCACGAGTGGCTATGCTTTCATTTTCTACTAAGGGTTCAGCTAAACATGAAGATGTAGATAAAGTATTAGAAGCTATAGATATTCTGAAATCTGAGCATCCCGATCTTAAGGTTGATGGTGAGTTTCAATTGGATGCCGCAATTATTCCGGAAATTGGAGCACGTAAAGCTCCTGATTCGGACATTGCCGGTAATGCCAATGTACTTATCTTCCCCGATCTTGATGCTGGAAATATTGGATATAAATTAACCGAGCGCCTTGCTGGTGCCACGGCAACCGGGCCGATTATTCAGGGATTGGCCAAACCTGCAAATGATTTATCTCGTGGTTGTTCGGTTGATGATATTGTTGATGTAACTGCAATTGCAACATTATTGAAGGGGTAGGTTATGAGTTTAAGTCAACTTGCCAGAGAAATAAAGGAATCACCGACTCTCGCTTTGAACGAAGCTGCCCGTCAGTTAAGCGAAAGAGGAGAACCGGTTATTCATCTTGGTGCTGGCGAACCAAAATCGAAAGTTCCTATGGATGCCATCCTTACCTGCGCTGCAAAGCTCAAAACAGGAGAAGTACGCTATACGCCTACCGAAGGTATCCCTACATTGGTCAAATCTATTATACGCTATACCGAGGATCACTATAATAAAGTAGTTGATCCGGGAAATGTATTAGCTACTGCCGGAGCAAAACAGGCTATCTATAACCTGATGATGACATTACTCAATCCTCAGGATGAAGTTATCATTGTTGCTCCATACTGGGTTAGTTATCCTGAAATCGTTAAGATGCTTTATGGAACTCCTGTTATTGTAACGCCTGAGAGCGGACGTTTTGAACCGACTATGGAAGATATAATCCAGGGCGTTAGTTCTTATACTAAAGCTATAATTATAAACAGTCCCAATAATCCCTCAGGTGCAATTTATAGTGAAGATCTTATTGGTGAATTGGTCGAGTTCTGTGAAAATAAAGGGATCTATCTGATAATGGATGATATTTATCATCAACTCGTATTTGATGATTCCAAATGGACACCTGTTTATAAATACGTAAAAAAGGATATGGAAGACTCCAAGGTTATCGTTGTCAATGGTGTTTCAAAATCCTACGCCATGACCGGTTTCAGGATTGGCTGGACAATTGCTAATAAAAAAGTAACCCAGACAATGACCAATGTTGCCGCTCAGAATACATCGTGTCCATCGGTTGTTCTCCAATCAGCAGCAGCAGGAGCGTTAGCAGGATTGCAAAACGGAGTGGAGAATCTTAGGTTAACTCTTCAAAATAATGCCAACATTATGATGAATGAACTAAATTCATTTAATGGTATTAAAACTGTCGCTCCAAATGGTACTTTTTATTGCCTTCCTGACTTTTCAGCGTATGAAAAAGATTCGTGCAAGCTTTCAAAATTCCTCGTTGATAAAGCTCGGGTTGTAACTGTGCCGGGTAAAGAATTTGGACTTGAAGGATACTTAAGATTAAGCTATTGCGGTACAGTAAAAAGTATTACCGATGGAGTTAAAAGAATAAAATGGGCTCTTGATCCTGAGTCACCAAATGAAATCTACATTGGCGACCGTAAATTCAGGAGGGATTGGTTATGACTCAATATGTGATTAAAGTAAAGACACCTGCTCAGGATGAAAAAGCTGCGGTAAAATCAGAATACAGTCTCTCCAATCATGGTTTGACAAATCTGAATAATGTTTACTGGAACCTTCCTACTGAAGCTCTCTATGAAGAGATTATATTCCGTTCCGAAGGCAGACTTACAAAAATGGGGCCAATCTCTGTCAGTACTGGCAAACATACCGCCCGTGCCGCCAATGATAAACTGGTTGTAAAAGAAGCTGCCACAGAAGATAAAATCTGGTGGGGTGAATATAATCGTCCTTATAGTATTGATAAGTTCAATGCCGTTTTCCAACGAATGCAGGGATTCTTACAGGGACGCGATCTTTTTGTTCAGGATTGTTATGGCGGTGCTGATCCAAATTATCGGCTTCCGGTTCGTGTGATTACAGAATATGCCTGGCATAGTTTGTTTGCCCGCAATATGTTGATCCAACCGGAAACTAACGATGAAATGCGTCGTTTTATTCCTGAATTCACAATCATTGATTGTCCTTCATTTAAGGGTCTTCCTCAGATTGACGGAACCAATTCTGAAACTTTTATTCTAATGAACTTTGATCAGAAGCTCTGTTTGATTGGTAATTCTGGTTATGGTGGCGAGATTAAAAAATCTGTATTTACACTTATGAATTTCCTTCTGCCATTACAGGGTGTGCTGACTATGCATTGCTCTGCTAATGTTGGACCGAAAGGTGACAGCGCCTTGTTCTTTGGATTATCTGGTACTGGTAAAACAACTCTCTCAGCTGATCCTACCCGTCAATTGGTTGGTGATGATGAGCATGGATGGAGTGATGACGGGATTTTCAATTTCGAAGGCGGCTGTTATGCGAAGGTTATCAACCTATCCCCTACAGCCGAGCCACAGATTTATGCCTGCACACAGAAATACGGTACTATTTTAGAGAATGTCGTTTTTGATCCGGTTACCAGAAACCTTGATCTGGATGATGAACTGATGACTCCAAATACCCGAGCCGCTTATCCGCTTCATTATATTGACAATGCAGTGCCGGATAAAAAAGGAGGACATCCCAAGAATATAATTATGCTGACATGTGACGCTTCCGGCGTTATGCCCCCTATTGCCAGATTGACACCTGAACAGGCGATGTATCATTTTATTTCAGGTTATACTTCCAAAGTCAGTGGAACTGAAATTGATCTTGGCAAAGAACCGGAAATAACTTTCAGTTCATGTTTTGGTGCTCCCTTTATGGTGCATCATCCTTATTACTATGCTGAGATGCTCAGTAATAAGATGAAAAAACACGATAGTACCTGTTGGCTGGTTAACACCGGCTGGTCGGGTGGACCTTATGGGATTGGCAAGCGGATGAGCATCCATCATACCCGTGCCCTTCTCAATGCTGCATTGGAAGGAAAGCTGGATAATGCAGAATTCAGAAAAGATCCTGTTTTTGGATTTGATGTTCCTTTGCATTGTGAAGATGTCCCTGATAAGGTACTTAATCCGATTGAAACCTGGGAAGATCCCGATGCTTATCGTGATAAATACCAGCAGTTAGCATCTTTGTTTATTGAGAATTTCAAAAAGTATGCTTCTGGTTGTTCAAAGGAAGTAGCTGATGCCAGTCCGAATAAAGATGGTGTTGTTGATTTAAAAGTATAGTGAATAATATTTCTGAACCTTTTGTATATGGCGATTTTTGAAAATGAAATATTCACCTATGATGGACAAAATCCAACAGTCCGGGACTATAAAATATTTTAGTCGGGTTCAGAAATTTTTAGCTGAGAATAAAGAGATTGTTTCTTTAACAATCGGTGAGTTATCAGATCCCACCCCCGGTATTATCAAAGATGCCGGGGTTAAAGCTATCAATAATAATCATACCCGGTACACACTGAACGAAGGGACAACTGAATTAAGAGCTGTTGTTTCTAATAAATATAATACTTCCTACAAAACAAATTTTAATTCAGAAAATGTCTTGGTATCAAATGGCTCCAAGCAAAGCTTGTTTAACATTCTCTTTGCTACCTGTGGAGCAGGTGATGAAGTCATTGTATTCTCTCCTTACTATCCAAGTTATCCTGAAATGATAAAATTGGTAGGAGCCAATCCTGTTATTGTAAAAACATCTATTAATAATAACTTTCAGCCTGATTTGGATTCATTGAAAAAAGCATTAAGCAGTAATACAAAAGCAATCATTATCAACTCTCCTAATAATCCAACAGGAACCATTTATGATACTTCTACCCTTAAAATGATTCCTGATTTTGCCAAAGATATGAGCCTATGGCTCATTATTGATGAGATTTATGAATCTTTAGTCTATCCTCCATTTAAACATATCAACCCTCTGACATCTGTCTCTGATATGGGTGATAATATTGTATTGGTTAACGGTGTCTCGAAAAGTTATGCTATGACAGGCTGGAGATTAGGATATTGTCTTGGGCCTGTTGAATTGATTAAAAAAGCAGCCTTGATTCAATCTCATGTAACAAATAACGCCAGTTCAATTTCTCAATTTGCAGCTGTAAAAGCAATAGAATGCGGAAATGAACTTTCAGATAGTTTTCTGCCTGAATTAATTGAGAAAAGAAAAATCCTTAGTGAAAGCCTAAAACAAATTCCAGATCTGAATTTTATAGAACCGCAGGGAGCCTTTTATTTCTTTATTGATGTATCAAAATATTTGGGCAAGGCCAATAATGAAAAGAAACTATTGACCTCGGAAGATTTAGCTATATTTTTGCTGGAACAATTTGGCGTGGCAGTCGTTCCGGGAGAATATTTTGGAGCTCCCGGATTTTTGAGACTCTCATTTGCCGGAAGTAAAGACAGTATCATAAAAGGAAGCGACTTGATTGCAAAAGGTCTGAGGAAGTTGAATAAAGGTAATTAGATGCCCACATATAGTTATAGATGTACAAAATGTAGCCATGAGTTCGAAGAATTTCAGAGTATCACTGCTTCGCCAATAACATTCTGCCCTGAATGCGAGGGACTTGTAGAAAGAATAATTACAGGTGGTGCCGGACTTATATTCAAAGGGAGCGGCTTTTATATTACTGATTATAGAAATGAAAAATATAAATCCGATGCCAAAAAGGATCTTCACTCATCTCCCTCCTCGTCCTCTTCTTCGAGTTCATCAAGTAAATCAAAAGAATCCAAAAAAACAAAATCTTCAGATAAATAATATTTTTTATTTTTCCTCAATCATTGATAAAAGTATATTACTCGTATGAGTAAAATTGATTTTTCAAAGCTTAAAAATAATTTAAGCAATCCTGACATATTGATTACGGATCTCACTGAGTACGAACAATATTTTCATGATGCCACCGAAGATTCGGGCCAGCCATTGGCTGTTCTATTTGCCAATTGTGATAGTGATATAGTAGAATTAATTAAATTTTGTCATATAGAGAAGCTTTCTCTTATTCCTCGCGGTGCTGGTACAGGTTTATCCGGCGGATGCGTCCCTTCACAAGGAAGCATTGTTCTATCTACAGAGAGAATGCTGAAAATAGAAATTGATAAAATTAAGAATATTGCATTCTGTGGACCTGGAATTATCACCAAAGATCTTCAAGATGAAGCCAGTAAGGCTGGCTTGGCCTATCCCCCTGATCCAGCTAGTTACGAAGAATCAACTCTTGGTGGAAATGTAGCAGAAAATGCCGGTGGTTTGCGATGTAAAAGATTTGGTGTTACTAAAGATTATGTTATAGGACTCAAAGGTATTCTTTCCGATGGACAAGAATTTTCTACTGGAATTTACAATGATAATTATGGATTCAATATTGGCGATATCTTTATTGCTTCTGAAGGAACACTCTGTGTCATTACTGAAATAGCAGTTCGATTAATTCAGGCAACAAAACCCGGGAACACTTTATTAGCAGCTTTTAATTCTCCAAAAGATGGCGCAAAGGCTGTTTCTCAGATTGTAATGAGTGGAATCATTCCTACTGTACTGGAATATCTTGATGGTGATGCAGCGGCTTGTTCTAATGAATACGAAAAATCCGATTTTCTCGATAATGCTGAAGCTATCCTTTTGATTGAAACTTCTGACAAGGATATACCTGATCAAACAGAAAAGATAAAAGCCATTTGTAACATAAATAATTCCAGATATTTACGGATTGAAGAAGATGTTAAAAAAGCTGAAGTGCTATGGAAAGTCAGAAGAAACATTTCCCATGCTATGAAAGCCTTAGCAAAGATCCGTGTTTCAGAGGATGTTGCTGTTCCTATTTCCAAATTTCCTGAAATAGTTGATTATGTCCGGCAGCTAAATGAGGAATCAAAAATCAGAATCAACTGTTATGGGCATGCCGGCGACGGTAATCTTCATGTCAATCTGATGGGCATGAAAGGTACTGATTCTGAGCGTAAAACTATTGAAAAACACATTGAACAGGTGATGAAAAAGACTATTAAACTGGGAGGAACAATATCTGGTGAGCATGGAGTCGGGCTTGCAAAAAAGAAATATATCGGTCTTGAATTTGATAAATCTACAATTCTATACATGTTAAAATTCAAAGAAATCTTTGATCCGGCTAATATTTTTAATCCAGGCAAGATATTCCCATAATTTTCAGCACAGATTAAATTATTCTCCTCTAACCTCTTGACAATCAATCAAACAGGTATTACAATAATCCGACACAATGTGAATTGTTTCACATTGAAAGAGAAAGACGAAAATGCATATTTTAGAAATCAACCACATACATTAAGTTAAGGAGTTTTCAATGGCCAAAGTCAAAACATTAAAGGAAACACTGGCCGCAATGATTCCCAGACTTCGAAAAGAACGTGTAGATCTTATTAAGAAGCATGGAAATCATAAAATCTCTGATGTGACTGTTGCTCAGGCAATCGGAGGTATGCGCGGTGTAAAAGGTATGGTTTGTGATACATCCGTAGTCGAACCGGACAAAGGTTTGATCGTTCGGAAAATCCACCTTGATAAACTTAACGATAAAATTCCGGAACAGATTTTCTGGTTGCTCTGCACAGGAAAACTGCCGACTCCGGGCGAATTGAAACTTTTCCAAAAGGAACTAAAGACATACAGCAAAGTTCCTGACTATGTATGGAAAGTTCTCAAAGCAATGCCCAAAACATCACATCCGATGGCAATGCTTGACACTGGTATTCTCGCAATGGAAAATGAATCAGTATTCCGTAAACGTTATGCTGAAGGCATGAACAAGATGGATTACTGGGATGCTACTTTTGAAGATGCCATGCGTGTTATGGGTGTTATTCCTACAATCGCTGCTGGTGTATATCGCATTAAATACCATAAAGCAAAATTGATTAAACCTTCAGCAAAACTTGATTGGGCTGCTAACTATGCCCGTATGCTTGGCATACCTCCAAAAGCTGGTAAAACGGCCAAGATGATGCAATTATATCTGACTCTGCATTGCGACCATGAAGGTGGTAATGTTTCTGCTAATACTTGTCATACTGTTGGCTCTGCTCTTTCAGATCCTTTCTATGCTGTCTCAGCAGGTCTTAACGGACTGGCTGGACCTCTACATGGTTTAGCTAATCAGGAATGTCTGAAATGGGTTCTGGAAACTATCGATAAGTTTGGTGGTGTCCCGACCAAGAAGCAGATTGCAGATTATGCCTGGGAAACTCTGAATAGTGGAAAAGTCATTCCTGGTTACGGTCATGCTGTACTCAGAGTCACTGATCCTCGCTTCACAGCCTTCCTGAAATTCGGTAAAAAACATATTCCGAAAGATCCAGTATATAAAACTACTCAGCTTGTTTATGATACTGTTCCTGGCGTTCTCAAAGCTCATGGTAAAGCAAAGAATCCATGGCCAAATGTTGATGCTGGTTCCGGCTCAATTCTGTATTCTTTCGGTTTGTCTCAGTTCGAATATTACACAGTCCTCTTCTCAGTCTCTCGTGCAATGGGTATGCTCTCACAGCAGGTTCTCAACCGTGCTCTGGGAACTCCAATCACACGTCCGAAATCTGTCTCAACTGCCTGGTTAAAATCTCAGGTAAAGAAAAAGAAAAAATAAGAACACTTATTATTTCTGAAATAAAAAAGGCGGTTCATAACGAACCGCCTTTGTCATTTTATGACTTTTATTATGAAGTACATTTTAACTTTAGAACTACTGCTGCCCCACCCAATTCTGACTTTTCAATAGATACCGAACCATTCATTTCATTGATTATTCTATGTACAGTTGGCAATCCCAGTCCGGTTCCGGCTTCTTTTGTAGTAAAATACGGCATCATTACTTTCTCTCGCAATTCAGAACTAACTCCGGGGCCATTGTCAGAAAATGAAATCATTACATTGTCATCTGATTTTACAGTTTTTATTTCTATAATTTTTGTAACCTGATTCGCGAGTGCTTCTTTGGCATTGTTAAAAAGATTTGTAATGATTTGTTTGAGACTATCAACATTTACCTTGATAATTAAATCCGGTTCTAATTTTGTAGATATTTTTATACCAAGTTCATCAGCTTCAACCGAGATAAAATAAACTATCTCAGTGATAAATTTCTCAAGATTTATTGGGGTTTGCATTTTTATATCTTCTCGTGCCAGAGCAAGAAATTTGGTGATAATTTCATTAAGCCTTTTGGTTTCACTTCGGATTTCACTGGTGAAAGTAAGAAACTCTTCATTGTTCTGTTCTGGTTTATATTCTGCTGCCAGCCTTTGGGCGGCTATCGATATAGTATTAAGAGGATTTCTTATTTCATGAGCTACTCCGGCTGCAAGGTTCCCCATTTCTGACAGTCTCTCTTTACGAATCGATTCATTTTCATATTTCTTAAGATCAGTTACATCATAAACAACAACTACCAATCCAGGTCTATATGATTCATCATAAATAACTTCTGAAACTGCAATCAATAGTGTCTTTTCTTTATTAGAAACTTTCAATGTTATTTCAAGTTCTTCATGTTTATTAGAGTATTTTTTTAGAGCATTTATCTGAAGTTCGGCTGCTTTGATAACTTCATCCCAATCTCGATTCAGCAAAGATTTTATTCCTACAATATTTTCAAAAGCATTATTGACAAGGGTAATAACTCCATTGGCATCAATAGAAGCAACTCCTGTTGTCATCTGATCAAATATTGTATTGGTTGTTGATTTGATTTCAGAATACTGTCGAGAAATTCTTTTTCGTTTTTGACGGCTGTTAAAATATAAAATCCCAACCAGCATTAAACCAAATAAAATAACAGAAAGCAGCATCATCTGGCGGTCAAAAGATTGTGAAACGGTGTTGTAACTGTTTAGAGTCAAGCCAACTCGGAACAATCCAAAGGGATATTCATCAATAGCAAACGGTCTGACCAGTTCGAGAACTTCATTGTCCTGAAACAAATATTTTCGATGGAATATTGTATCGCTTTCGAGCGCTTCTGTTAAAAACGGATCAGATTCAATAGATAAAAGTTCACCGGTTTTACGAGAAGAAAATATAATTCCATCCTGAGCCTGGTAAATAATATATTCAACGCCTGCTTCACGAGCCATATTCTGAACAAGGTAACCAATCTGCGTATTTTTAAGAGATTCAGTGTAATATTGCGCATTGGCAGCAATTACAATTACTTCATCAAGAGTATTGGATATTTCAAGATAGTAATGAATTGATTCACCCGGCAATTCATTCTGCTGCAGAAGAAGAACATAAAAGGATTCTGGATTTGCAGAAAGGGATTTAATCTCATTTATAACAAAGTCTGGTAAAACCGGTTTTTGATTGTTTGTTATTCCCTCAGAGAGTATTTGTCCACTGGTGTCACAAAGATATATAGCATTTAAATTATGTCTTACAGCCAACAAAGATAATTGGTTTTCATTTTTATCACTTACAGACATATTAGATAAAACAATAACAATCTCATGAAACCTACGATGAACCAGATAATCATTAAATGATTCCGATGCTATGGCATTACCAGAGGCTTGTGCTAATGCTTCTGCAAAAGTTGTCCCCTGCATCACCAGCAGTTTAAAACTATCCCTTCGACTGGCCTGGATACCCAGCCAGGTAAATACAAATAATAGTAATGCTAAAACAATGATAACTGTTACAAGTAACCGGCGGTCGAACCATCTTTTATGATTTGTAGTTTTATCAGACATGTTTAAAGATTGTTGTTCTATCGATTTCGATCAATTAAAAGTTTATGAGTTTACAGACGATGATATCGTGTGATTATTAGATTCAATTGTAGAAGTATAATTTCTTGTGACAGGAAAAACTATTCTAATTTGCGCACCATTATCATAAGAATAAGAAATCATACCGTCATGGCCATCCAATATTTTTTTACAGGTTATAAGTCCCATTCCTCGACCTTTACGACGGGTTGTAAATCTTTTCATAAACATTTGATTGATAAATTCATCTGGAACTCCTGAACCGTTATCTTTTATATTAATTTCTGCAAAATCTATTGAATCCTGTTTTGTTATCTCTGTAGAAATAATAATTTTTCTATTGCCTGTTAGATCTGATACTGCTTCACATGCATTCTCAATAATATTCATTAGAACTTGTTGAATTTGTGTCTCATCTATTTCAACATATGGCATTTTTTCTGTTAAAACTGTCTTTATGTTTATACCGTCAAAACGATTCTGAGGTTTAAGAAAGGCTGATACGTTTTCAATTAATTGATTTAGATCTATCTTCCTAAAATTAATATCATCCTGATCGGATTCAACAAGCCTTTCTGAAAATCGAGTAATATTATCAATAGTCTCCTGCATCAATTCAAGCTTATCATTAATTTTATTATAGTTTTGGTTTTCAATGAACGAAGGCATCAATTCCAGATTGCCGGATAGTACTGCCAAATAATTATTCATTTCATGAGCAACATCTCCGGCCATTTTACCTTTGATGTAATAGCGATCAAGTCGGATCATCATCTCCTGGAATTTTTTACTTTCAGAAATATCTCGAACCATATAAAGATAAGCAATAATTCTGTTATTATTATCTGTTACAGGAGATGAGATAATATAAGCGGGAAACATATTCCCATTTTCTGTACGCCCCAAAACTTCAAAACCCTCTTCATCTTTCTTACGAGTCTGGTCCTGAAAAACTCCCCCCATAATATTTGGGAATAAATCTGAAATATTCCTGTTGATAGCTTTATCTCTGCTATACCCAAAAAGCTCAGAAGCCTTTTTGTTATAGACCATTATAATTCCATTACAATCTGCAGTTATAACTCCTACCGGTGAATTCTCAATAATTACACCAAGCAATGTTTGTGATTCTTTTAAACTAATCCCGGCATCACGAAGCTTAAGAGAGTAATCTTCAATTTTCTTATGGTCATTCCATAACATAGATGAAAGTTTATTTGAGGCATCAACAAGCCGAATCAATTCTTTTCCACCGGCAGATTCCAAATGATAATACATATTTCCACTGGCTGTCTTTTCCAATCCCTGCACCAGTTTTTTATAAGGTTTTTTAAATTTCTTGGATAATAAATAAATCATGAGAAGAGCAGTTAAAACCGTTCCCAGGAATAGCAGAAGGATTGCCCATAAAAAAGATGTTTTATTAAACAGCAGGTATTTATGTTTTAATGCAATTATGATAAAAGCCTGATCACTTAAAACAGTTTGAAAACTGTATGCATAAATAATATGATTATTCTCTATCCCTAATTCAACAAACTGTGGGGTTTCGGCATTCATTCCAGTCCATTTTGAATAAACCTCTAAATTGTCAAAAACAATGTGATCCGGATTATTGGTAATATCATCAATTTCAGATTGATAATAATATGATACTGGCTGATTAGTTTTATTATTAAGATATAATTGAGCATATTTGATATCCGGATTTGATCGAAAACTATTTTTTAATATCCCCTCGATTATCTTATCAACCTCTTCAGAATTTGTCCAGGTTTTGTATTCTTCAAGTCCCCTATTTATATCTTTACCAAGACTATCCAATATTACAGAAATTTGGTTATTATTTTCAAGAGTGGAGAGTTCATTTCTGGGATATAGTACAATTATCAAAATGGCTGTGAAGACAAAAAAGACCTGCACAACAATATAATGGCTCAGACGATCCATTATTTCCGGCTTTCTCTTTTGAAACAGCTGTTTATATAATTTAGTATAAATCTTATCCATCATATAGAATATCGGTAAAATAAGATTTATCTGCATTTAAAGGGATTAATAAAACTGGGAGCGGTGGAGGGGGGATGCCCGACTCTATCGTCAGGTGGCTGGAAGTCCAGCACACACCACTCCCAGAATTTTGGAATTTCCCATAATATTAATAAGCAAGAGTTGTACCGGCTCTCTTTCAATAAGAGAATCTTATACAGGAGTAATAAAAAAGATGAAATGTACCATCTACTTATGTTTAAATATAAGCTAAACTTACATTTAATTTTCTAATATTTATAACAGAACTTATGAAATAATGTTCGAAAATAATGCAATTTTCTGCATTATTATTTCATTATCTGACATAATATTACCGGACGCAAATATTACGTCCGGCAATAATATTGATGGAATTTAATAAGATATTATTTCTTATCTTCGAGTTCTTCAATATGTTTTTCAGCAGCGACAGCAGCAGTTGTACCATCACCTACGGCATTAGTAATCTGCCTGACCAATTGAGACCGTACATCGCCACAGGCAAAAATACCTTTGATAGATGTTTCCATCTTTTCATCAGTAATGATGTATCCTCCGCTATCCTTACGCAAAGCTTCACGTGTAATATTTGAGTTAGGCTTAAAACCGATAAAAACAAAAACAGCTCCAATATCCAAATTGGATTTCTCACCGGTTTTAACATTTTTTAGTGAGAGGCTATTAACTTTTTTATCATCACCGTTTACAGATTCAACAACAGAATCCCAAATGAACTCTATTTTTTCATTATCAAAAGCTCTCTTCTGGATAATTTTCTGAGCACGCAGTTCATCACGGCGATGAATAATATAAACTTTTGAACCAAATTTCGTTAAGAAAGATCCTTCTTCAACTGCGGCATCTCCCCCGCCAACAACAGCAATCACCTGATCTTTGAAAAAAGCACCGTCACAAATTGCGCAATATGAAACTCCTCTACCAGAATATTCTTGTTCACCCGGTACATTAAGATAAATAGGAGATCCACCAGTTGATAGAATAACTGCTTTTGCCCGATAAGTATTTCCTGATGCACATTTTACTATCCGGTCATCGCCATCAACATAGATTTCTTCAACTTCCTCGGATTCAATTTCCAGCCCAAACTTTTGAGCATGATTTGCCATTTTCATTGCTAATTCAGAACCGGAGATATGTTCAAAACCAGGGTAATCCTCGACCTCTTCAGTGTTGGCAATCTGTCCCCCGGGCATATACTTTTCCAAACATACTGTTTTACGTCTGGCTCTTGCTCCGTATAATCCAGCAGTTAATCCCCCAGGACCTGCTCCCACTACAACGATGTCATAATTTTTTTCTTCAGCCATTCTTTTCCCCTATATAAATTCAAATCATTTCTAATTAACTAAAATAACACATGTAATATCATTAAGTTCAAATAAGATATATAATATTAATAAAACCAGCAAGGCTGGTTACCAGTCTACTCCTTTTTGGGCTAATATTCCTTGCTGATAGGGATGCTTAACCTCTTTCATTTCGGTGACAAGATCTGCTTTTTCAATCAACCAATCTCGTGCATTGCGTCCGGTTACAACAAGAAATTGAGAATCGCAGCAGGCTTCGATCATCTCTTCCACATCTTCATCTGAGACTAATCCCAAATCTACTGCAACATTTAACTCATCAAGTATTATCAGTTGGTAATCTTCCGAAGCTATCTTTTCTATCGAAAGCTTCACACCTTCTTTTGCGGCTTTCAGATGTTCTTCATAGTCTTTATCATCATCAACAATGCCGACAAACCCTTCACCGACAGTAATCAATTCTACATTTGGTGCCAGTTTTTTGATACCTTCGAGTTCACCATATTTCCATGAACCCTTAACAAATTGGATCAAACAAATTTTCCAATCATATCCAATTGCTCTAACACACATCCCCAGAGAGGCAGTGGTTTTCCCCTTACCGTTACCAGTGTAGACTATCAATAGTCCCTTATTTTTTTCCTCAGATTTAGAAGACATTATATTTTCACCTCAATTTACAATTATCTACTAAATTAGTTAATTACAACCGGTCGGTCAACACAAGATAATCAAAATTATCAAAACATTTAGTAGCATGCAAGTACAATGAATCATAATGGATTGCGGCAAAATATCGACATAAATATTACGATTTTTATTGACTCAAAGACCTATATAACTATATTAAAATTAAAGCAAATAAATATTGTCTTGTTTAGAGGCATTATCAATATGTTAGTTAAAAATTCAACAATGGAAGTATCAAATGCAATTCACAAAAGCTGAGGAGTATGGGGTATTAGGGGCAATATATCTTGCAGAAAAAGATATGAACAATATTACTCCTCTATCCGAAATTTCAGAAGCACAGGACATCCCGGAGAAGTTCCTTGCTAAAATTTTCCAGTCATTATCAAGAACAGGCATAATCAGATCTCATCGAGGCGTACGTGGTGGATTTAGCTTGGCTAAGCAACCTTCAGAGATTGGCATTCTTGATATTTTGCAGGCAATTCAAGGCCCATATAATCTGATGAAATGCACCAACAATCGCAATAATTGCGATAAAGATGGATTTTGTTCTTTGAGAGAACTATTGATAATGGCGGAAGAACAGTTAGTCTCTGTATTCGGTAAATATACTCTTGATGACCTTAAAGATTGGCATCAAAATGGTGGTACAATCCCCAAAATTTGATTGAAAATAGTATAGATTCCGGTTTACAAATAAACTTCCAAACATTATCTTCTACCCCCGAAATAACCCTTGAGGGTAAAGGAATAATTGTGTTATGGCAGTAAAGCCTGATAGTTGGATTATAGAGATGGCTCAGAAGACAAAAATGATTGAGCCTTTCGCAGAAGACCAGATTAAAACCGGAATCAGTTTTGGTGTTTCATGTTATGGTTATGATTTCAGACTCTCTGATCAATTCAAGTTACTTGATGAATCAAAGTTAGACGAAATAGATCCAAAATCCATTAAGGATGAGCATTTTAATACTATCACTGCAGAATCAATCCTAATTCCTGCCAGATCCTACATTTTGGCTCAATCAAAGGAATATTTTAGAATTCCTCGAAACATAATTACAATTTGTACCGGTAAGTCAACATATGCTCGAAGCGGCGTAGTAGTTAATGTAACCCCCTTTGAACCTGAATGGGAGGGATTTGCAACCCTTTCGTTAGCAAACACTGCACCTGTTCCCGTGCGAATTTATGCTAATGAAGGTATTGGACAGTTATTATTTTTAGAAGCAACCGAGGAATGCTTAAGATCATACAAAGATAAAAAAGGAAAATACCAGAAACAGAAGGAAATTACTCTCTCCAAATTGAAGTAGTTTTATATAATAAAAAGAATTTATTTTTTACAATATTATCAGGAGTAAAGAAATGGCGCAAGAAGCTGTTGCATCAGCTAATAGCAAGACAAAAGATGGAAAGAATCGCAACAGGCAGATGGTAACAATCGATGGTAACACTGCTGCGGCATATGTTGCTCACGCAACCAACGAAGTAATTGCGATTTATCCTATCACACCATCATCAGATATGGGTGAACATGCAGACGCAAAATCTGCAAAAGGTGAAAAAAATATTTGGGGGATTATCCCCGATGTTGTTGAGATGCAATCCGAAGGTGGCGCATCAGGAGCTGTCCATGGTGCATTATCTACAGGTGCTCTTACCACTACTTTCACAGCATCTCAGGGACTACTGCTAATGATACCGAATATGTTTAAAATTGCCGGTGAATTAACACCAACAGTTTTTCATGTATCGGCCAGGGCTGTAGCCACTCATGCTCTTTCAATCTTCGGTGACCATAGCGATATTATGGCTGTCAGATCCACTGGTTTCGGTTTGTTAGGAGCAGGCTCAGTTCAGGAAGTAATGGATATGGCACTGATTGCTCAGAGAGCAGCCCTTGAAAGCAGAATTCCATTTATACATTTCTTCGATGGCTTCCGTACCTCCCACGAAGTACAAAAGGTTGAAGAAATTACCAAAGAAGATATGAAGGATCTACTTGACGAAGAATTCATTTCCAACCACAGAACCAGAGCCCTGTCCCCTGACCGTCCTTCTATAAAAGGAACCTCACAGAATCCGGATGTTTTCTTCCAGCATCGTGAAACAGTAAATAAATATTATGACAATACCCCCGACATTGTCCAGAAAACTATGGACCAATTTGCCAAAATAGTTGGCCGCAAGTATAAGCTTTTTGATTATTTCGGTCATCCTGAAGCAGAGCGGGTTGTCATTATCATGGGTACTGGCGCCGAAGTAGTTCATGAAACTGTTGATGAAATGGTTTCAAAGGGAGAAAAAGTAGGACTGATCAAAGTTCGCTTATTCAGACCATTTAAGATTGATGCTTTTATTAAAGCTCTCCCCTCAACAGTAAAATCTATAGCTGTTCTTGACCGTACAAAAGAACCAGGTGCTGTTGGCGAACCAATGTACTCTGATATACAAACGGCCCTTAGCGAAGCCCTGGAAAATGGCATTGCCCCATTTGACAAACATCCAATAGTAGTCGGCGGCCGTTATGGTCTGGGTTCAAAAGAATTCAATCCTCCTATGGCTAAAGCTGTATTTAATAATTTAAGTGAAAAACATCCTAAAAATCATTTCACTGTTGGCATCAAAGATGATGTCACAATGACATCACTTGATCCGGATCTCTCATTCGATCTTGAAGGTGAAAATTTCCGTGGTCTTTTCTTTGGACTTGGTGCAGATGGTACTGTTGGTGCAAACAAAAACTCGATCAAAATTATTGGTGAAAATACTGAGAATTTTGCTCAGGGTTATTTTGTTTACGATTCCAAAAAAGCAGGGGCAGTTACTGTCTCTCATGTACGATTTGGGAAAGAACTAATTCGCAAACCATACCTGATCACTTCAGCTCAGTTTGTTGCCTGTCATAATTTCTCCTTCCTTGAGAAGTACGACATGGTTGATAAACTGATCGAAGGTGGAACATTCCTGTTGAATTCTCCTCTTGGACCAGATGACATCTGGGATAATATGCCAATGGAAGTACAGCAGCAAATCCTTGATAAAAAGGCAAAGTTCTTTGTTATTGATGGTCTTGCTGTTGCCAAAGAACTTGGGCTAGGCAACCGAATCAACATGATAATGCAAACTGCTTTCTTCCTGATTTCAGGAATATTACCCCCGGATGATGCTATCAAAGCTATCAAAAATGCCATTGTAAAAAGTTATGGCTCAAAGGGTGAAAAAATCGTCAACATGAACTATGCTGCTGTGGATGCCGCAACTGGTGCCTTAAAAGAAGTTAAATATCCTAATAAGATTACCAGTTCAATTACCAGACCTCCTATTGTACCGGTTCACTCGCCTGATTTTGTTAAATCTGTAACTTCGGAAATTATCGCCGGACGTGGTGATGATCTTCCGGTTTCAGCCTTCCCTGATGATGGAACATATTCCACAGGTACAACCCAGTATGAAAAACGCAATATTGCTGTTGATATTCCTGTCTGGGATGAAGAGACATGTATTCAGTGCAACATATGCTCGATTGTCTGCCCCCATGCAGCTATTCGACCAAAAGTGTTTGATCCCAAATTAGCTGATGGTGCTCCTTCTGAATTCAAATTTGTAGATGCCAATACTAAAGCATTTAAGGGGCTCTCCTATGCTCTGCAAGTAGCTCCGGAAGATTGTACAGGATGTGAAGTTTGTGTACACGCCTGTCCGGTTGAATCCAAAGACAAAGATGGCAACAAATCAGGAATTAAAGCAATTTATATGCAGCCTCAGGCTCCACTTCGTGAACAGGAAGTTTTGAACTGGGATTTCTTTATGGACAAATTACCGGATCCTGATCCTGGCTTGTTCAAAATAGGGACCGTTAAAGGTTCACAGTTTATGAAGCCTCTTTTTGAATTCTCTGGTGCCTGTTCCGGTTGTGGTGAGACTCCATATATCAAATTGATGACCCAACTCTATGGTGACAGAGCCCTTTGTGCCAATGCCACAGGTTGTAGTTCTATCTATGGTGGTAATTTACCAACGACACCTTATTGTCATAACTCTGATGGAAGAGGACCTGCCTGGTCTAACTCCTTATTTGAAGACAATGCTGAGTTTGGTATGGGAATGCGCTTGACTGCTGATAAGCTCAAAGACTATGCTCTAACACTTACCCAAAAATTAAGCCCTGATACATACAATGATCTTTTGAATGCTGATCAGAGTTCTCTGGAAGGAATTGAAGAACAACGTTCAAGGGTTATTGAGCTGAAGAAAAAAATCGGTTCACTCAAAAAGTCTGATGAAGTAGAAGCTCTCAATAATGTTGCTGATTTCCTTGTAAATAAATCGGTTTGGATTATCGGTGGTGATGGTTGGGCCTACGACATCGGATTTGGCGGTTTGGATCATGTCCTTGCTTCAGGTAGAAATGTTAACCTTCTGGTTCTTGATACGGAAGTGTATTCCAATACCGGCGGCCAGATGTCAAAAGCTACTCCTCGCGGATCGATTGCTAAGTTTGCTGCTGCAGGAAAGCCATTACCCAAAAAAGATCTGGGATTGATGATGATGTCTTATGGCAGCGTCTATGTCGCTCAGGTTGCAGTGGGATCTAGCCATAACCAGACTGTTAAAGCAATGGTTGAAGCTGAGAAATTTGATGGCCCATCAATATTAATCTGTTACAGTCACTGCATCGCCCATGGAATAAACATGGCTAACGGTCTGGAACAGGAAGATATGGCTGTCAAGTCCGGACATTGGTTGATGTATCGTTACAATCCGGATTTGATAGATCAGGGCAAAAATCCACTACTTCTGGATAGTAAAGCACCTACAATTTCATTTGAAGATTATGCTTACTCTGAAAATAGATATCGTTCTCTTAAAGGACAGGATCCTGAAAGAGCAAAACGATTGATTGAACTTGGACAGGTTGATTGTGATCGCCGCTGGAAATTATATTCTCAGTTATCCGGACTTGATTATTCAAATCCGGAAACTAAGGAATAGGTATAATATCATTTTATGTAATAAAGCGGATCATTATTGATCCGCTTTTTTTAATCTAAACTTAGCAATCGGCAACTTAAGGTATATGCTATAGCATTACAACCATTGCGCTTACGAGGAATACTTAAAGCATTTAATTTACCCTGAACCATTATAGGCTTATATGGTATAAATAAGAGTAGTATGATTAAACTGTTATTAATTTCTCAAGAACCGATAGATATATAATAATGAAATTTACTATATCAGATTATATTGTTTTGAGTTGACACTGTGACTAACTCCTTTATAATTAGCAAAACTATTAAATAGCAATTGGAGAATAATTTTGAAATCATCTATCAAACTTACAAGAAATTTATTATTAGTAATCTTTGTATTATCATTATTTCCCTTGATAAGTTTTGCTGCAGAAAAATTACCCGCAGAAAAAGCAGGTGTAATAGGTCAGCCTGACGGTCGTATTGCTTTTATCAGAAATGGAAGTATCTGGGTTTATGACACCAAAGGTGCTAATGCTGATATGATCTGTGAATCGATTAATGCTGATGGCCGTTTGAGTTGGGCACCAGATGGAAAAAGAATCGCTTTTACCCGTTCTGGATTAGTGGATCTCAAAGGGCCTGACCCGATGGTTGGTGGTCGACACAAAGTTTATGATATCTTTATTGCCTGGCTGGATTCTGCATATCACAACAATCGTATGTGGTGGACAAGAATCACCGATGATCTAGGAAGCAGTGACCCGGAATGGTCGGCTGACGGGAATACAATTTATTTCACCAAAGATATGAATGCTAATTTTGTAAACGCTTTTATGCCTAATCATCAGATATGTTCAATTAGTCCTGATGGCTCTGATTTTAATATTCTCCGTAAAGACTGGCAAAATTTTTCAGATGATTTTATGCGTAAACAGACTGTTAGTAAAGATGGCAAGGTTGCCAGTGTTACTTTTAATAAGCTAAAACCTATCGGTATTGTAATGACAACCTTAGATAATATTATGCTGCCAGTTGATTCTATACGGGCACAGGGTACTCGTAATCAAAAAATGGTTGGCCCCGCTTTTTCGCCTGATGGCAAATGGCTGGCATACATTAACAATAATATGAGTGAGGGTGGTCTTTATATTGCTACGCCAGACTTAAAAGAGAAGTATCTTGTTTTTAAACCTCGGGTTGGCAATATTTATCTTCATAATATGGCACCTTCATTTTCCCCTGATTCCAAGTGGCTTACCTTCTCGACAACCGACGGATCAATCTGGATCTGTGATATTACAGGTAATGGTGCTCAACGCCTTTCAGGTCCCGGTCTCGACAAATTTCCGGCCTGGTCAAAATAATCAGTATTATAAATTATATAAAAAAACCGTCCCACATAGGGACGGTTTTTTTTGTTTTATAACTTCTTCCATTTGGACAACATTTCAACTACTGTCCTTAAACCAAAACCGGTTGTCCCCACTGGCATGTATGGTCTCCCCTTTGGTTCCTGATCAACCGATGCAATATCAATATGAAGCCAGGGCCAGTCACCAATGAAATATTCCAGAAATGCTGCTGCAGCAATTGTTCCGGCATATTTACCTCCGGAGTTTCTTAAATCGGCTAAGGAGGATTTCATTTGCTCTCTATGATAATCCCAAATTGGCAGTTCCCAAATTCCTTCGGCTGTGGATTCGGAAGCATCATACATGCGCTCAATTAGTTTTTTGTTATTACTTATAATCGGTGCACCGGCATAGCCAAGAATATAGGTCGCAGCACCTGTTAGAGTAGCAATATCGATTACTGCTTGCGGATTAAATTCGTTGGCATAATCAAGGCCATCAGCTAATAGAAGCCTGCCTTCAGCGTCAGTATTTAGTATTTCGATAGTCTTGCCTTTTCGAGAACCGATAACATCACCTGGCCTGTAAGCATTTCCGGATGGCATATTTTCAGCCGCCGGCATAAGAGCAACAATATTTAATTTAAGATTTAAACGAGCAGCCGCAACAATAGCAGAAAGCATCGTAGCTGAACCAGCCATATCGCCTCTCATCTCAGGCATAGTAATGGCAGTTTTTAATGACAGGCCACCAGAATCAAAAGTAACCCCTTTACCTAACAGGACAATCGGTTTTTGTTTGGCACTGCCACCATTATATTCTAATATAATAAATTTAGGTGGTTCTTTGGATCCTCTTGCAACCGATAATAGTGAATCCATATTTTCTTTTTTGATAGCTTTTTCATCAAGCACACTAAATTTCAATCCATGCTTTTTGGCAAGTTTTTCTGATGTTTTAGCTAATATTGTTGGAGTAAGATAATTAGCAGGAATATTGGCTAATTGCCTGACAAGAATTTGCCCTTCTGCATAAATCACTCCCCTGTTTACTGCTTTTTCAAGCCGTTTTAATAAACGACGATTACTAATCGAGAAACTTATAGAGTTAACTTTATTATTATCTTCAGCGGCATCACCAGTCTTAAATTCCCGTTGCTTATATCCACCTAATAAATAGCCTTCAATCGCTCCCTGAAAATAAGCTTGATCTTCAGCATCACCAAAATGGAAAACTATATTATGAGAATTTAATAAGCTCTTATTTTTTGATAATCTACCAGCTGCTTTTCTATAACTGTCTGCATTAACTTTCTTTTTATCACCCAGTCCTGATAGGATTACACGTTTTGCCTGAAAACCAATTGGATGCATTATCGTAGCAGACTGCCCTTCAACACCTGAAAATTCTTCTGATGTTAAAAGTGTAGAAACGGCCCCACCACCGGCAGCATCAAGTTCTTTAAGGGTTTTATCTGAGATTTTATCATATTCTGAATAGAATAAAACCAGACTATCACATTCACAATTAATTGGATGTTCGGATACAAATTTGAATTCCATAATATTTCTCCTTGTTATTTGTTGAAAATTATGAAAAAGAATAGATTTAGCAAGCTAATTTGGAAATTTATATTAGGAAGGTCAGGACAAATTATATTTAAAATTCTGTATTAATAAAAGAATTATAATTTCTTTCAATCTCTGCCAGATTATCAGAACCGAATTTTTCTAAAAATACTTCTGTAAGAATCAGGGCCGTTACTGCTTCACATACAACTGCAAGCGGAGGAGTCACGCAGCAGTCAGTTCGTTCAACAATTGCTACATCCGGTTTTTTAGTTTTTATATCAATTGTAGATAAAGGCTGGTTTAGAGTGGATATTGGTTTTCCTGCAACATGAATAATGATATCTTCACCATTTGTAATTCCAGCTTCAAGACCGCCTGCATTGTTAGTTTTACGATAGAACTTTTTCTTTTTGGGATCACCCTTTTTATCGTAGAATATTTCATCATGAACTTCAGAGCCGTATTTATGAGCAGATTCAAATCCCAATCCTATATCTACGCCTTTGACAGAATGCACAGACATTAATGCGCCGCCTAATTTCCCGTCAAGTCGATCCGACCATTGTGAGAATCCGCCTAATCCAATCGGCATTCCTCTTACTATAATTTCAGCAATCCCGCCCAATGAATCCTTTGCCTTTTTTGCTTTTTTGATGGCATCAATCATTTTCATTTCAATGTCTTTATCCAGACAACGGACTTCGGATTCCTCAGTGATAGTACGAACTTTGTTTAAATCTGAAATATCATATCCCACTGGTAAAACTACTGATCCAATCCTGATTACATGCGAGGCTATTTCTACCCCAAAATATTCAAGCAACTGACGCACTAAAGCTCCCAATGCAACTCTGGCGGCTGTCTCTCTGGCCGAAGCTCTCTCAAGGACATTGCGAAGATCATAATGATTCCATTTTACAGCACCGGGAAGATCTGAATGGCCGGGACGAGGTCTTGTATTTCCATAAGTAAGATTCTTCTTTTTATCTGATAAATCTTTAGCTATTGGTTTTATTGGATCCATTATCTCTTTCCAGTTTTTCCAATCTTTATTTTCAATAAGAAAAGTAATTGGTCCGCCCATAGTATAGCCATTGCGGATACCGGAAATGATCTGAACTTGATCCTTTTCAATTTTCATACGGCCACCGCGTCCATAGCCCTTTTGACGGCGAGCCATTTGGAAATTTAGCTTTTCAATATTAATCGGAAAACCGGCAGGGAAGCCATCAATCATAGCTGTTAGTGCCGGTCCGTGCGATTCGCCGGAAGTAAGATAAGTAATCATACGGCCATATTACAAATTTAGTGTAACGAGGTCAACTTAAGATGTTCAAACACCCTCTTCAATTGGAAGGACCAAATCAGAGATTCCGTTGCTTCCTTCATGCTGGGACATTCTTTCATCAATAAGATTATCAAGATCGAGAGCTTTTGACATTTTGTTATATTTTTTTGCATCAATCGGTGAAATATCTTTCATCTCTTCTATGACTGCAACTATCTTCCTTACAGCCTTATCCATGACATCAAGATATCCACCCATGCCTTCAATTAATCTCTGACCATCGCCTTTATTGCTCAACATTCGCAATAGCTGGGAACGTCCATAAATAATCATAACTGCATTATTTAGATAATGAGAAAGAGTTGCCATGGTAACATTCTTGAGTTCTTCTGCCCCTTTAGCCCGCTCTTCCAATAACAGTTTTTGGCTTAATTCTGATCTCTCTTTAAACAGATTTTCAATTGTCAGATATGATTTCCAAATTTCTTCATTAGCACTGGTAAGCATTTCATTGATATTACCAATATCCACCCCGAGATATTCGGCCATATCAATAGTCTTGGGAAGAAGAGTAAATGTTATTTCATTAACTTTATCTTTTGAAATTCCCAATACTTCTGAAACTTTATTAATCTTATCAATTCGATCCATAGTTTGTGATTCAAAACCTGAATACTGATCATTACTCAGAAGAGTTGCTAACCTGATAACGTTAGTAAGGGGATCTTTTTCTGATAAATCAGCAAGCATATGATGATCTCTAATGCTGTTTAAAACATAAGTCGGCAAACCCCATACTTCGGCGAGATGATAACCAACTTCAGCATGATCTATTCCAAATACTTTTCTTTCGGCCTCTATAAGATCCTCAGCACTGATTTCATTTTTGGCAATTTTGCCATATTCTTTTGGATAATGATGAAGGAAAAACAGTACCCCAATATCAGCCAATAAACCAGCAATAAAGGCTTCTTCAACAGATTTGAATTTTAAAGTTTTGGCAATTTCCTCACTGGCAGCAGCTATAGAAAGGACTGAGGTAAAGAAACTCTTCGGATCAACTCCAGATTCTCCTTCAATCTTTTCAGGATCAAGAACAGATGTCGAAAGAGCCATGCATTTAACAGTTACCATTCCAACCATTGAAACTGCCTGCTGGACAGTTTTAATTTCCTGAACACGATGATAGAAGGACGAGTTCGCTAATTTTAAAACCCGACCAGTTAATGAGGGGTCTTTAAGAATTATTTTTGACAAGCTGTCAGCGGAGAAATCTTCTTTTCCAATTTCATCTAAAATTTCCATTAAAACTTGTGGTAACGATAAAATTTTATCGTTTCGTTTGATTTGATCAATGATTGTTGTTCTATCCACTATAACTCCTATATTTGTATATATTTGTTATCGGATTCATGAGTCATTTATTGATAGAATTGGAAGCTTTTTTTGAATAAATGATAAAAAACTATTAACTTATTGTCAAAGACTGGACAACTTCTGTCAAGTTTTCAATTCGGAAGGGCTTGTACAAGATATTTTTGATACCGGCCGTCTCTAATTTGGTTTTATCAATATCTATTTTCCAACCTGTTACCAGAACTACAGGAGTACCCGGACGAATTTTCATAATCTCTGTTGCAGTTTCAAGTCCAGATATCCCTGGCATAGCCAAATCTGTAAGGACTATATCAAATTTACTCTCTTTAACTAACTCAATTCCCTCTGCACCAGATGAAGCCGTTTGTACTTCATATCCTAATGACTGGCACATTGCAGATATTAGATCCAAAATCATTTTCTGATCATCAATTGCCAGAACTTTGATCTTAGACTGAGCAAGAGCTTGTATACTATTTGATCTATTATATACGGGGAATTTAAATGACAAATATGTCGATTGTTCCTGAGTGTTATCATAAGCATATTTGCAGTTACTATCTGAAATATGTTTTAAGAAAGTATCAGCAGGACGAATTTTTATAATTTCACCCGGATTCATATAATTCCCATAACTCGAAACCAATTCTACCGGCTGGTATTCATTCTGAATACGGTAGACATCGAAATAGACAAAATCATCCTGGCGGTACAGTTTAAGCTTAATTTTCTCATCATCAGTTGCTTCTGAAGTCAATATTTTAATAGTCTCTTCAGCAAGGGCGGCAATCTTCTCATCTGCAAAATTAATCTGGTCATCAGTTTCGAGATCTATCACAAATTCCCGAGGTCTTCCGCCCACCATATAAAGATTCTCCGATATATACAAACGATCTAAAATCGTATTGATAATTTCCTTTGGGTTGCTGACATTTGGCTCAATAACTTTGGCATGTAGTTCTTGTTCATCAGTTTTTGAAATAGAATCCTTTAAAAATGATGCTGCTTTTTCTGCCTCTGCTATTACACTTCTGAGATGCTCGGCAACATCACCGGTCAATTCCGGGCGTGTAAAGGCTAACTCCGCGTTGCCAATAACTGCCGACAGATAGTTGTTAAGCTTATTGATGACATCACCGGACAGATTAGTTTCAATTGATTTTGTCTTTTCCTCAGTTCTCTGTCTGGTTAGTTCATTGATAGTCAATCTTACTGAATAAAGAGATGATGCCAGAGTAAGGACTCTTTCCCATTCCCCTCTTTCCTCTTCAGTAATATCAAAGAATATTATAGCTACACCCAGATTAGAATCTAACTTATTAACCGGACAAACCGCCCAAAACGATGGCAACCCTTTTTCCCCGAACAATTGATAGAATTTCTCACGGGTTGGAGGATCCATTTTTTCCAGCGTTTTACCTATAGAATTTCGACCAAAAACAAAACTTGATTGAACATTGTTAACAGAAAGTCCAACTATCCCTTCTCCGGGATAAATTATAAAATCCGATAATATGTCTTCATTAATTTTATGTCCGGCTCTTGCTTTAAGGGAACCGTTTTGCTCCTTTACAAATAAAACAGCTTGTGCATCTTTTGGTAATGCCGGGACAATTTGTTCAAGAAATATTTCAGGGTTTGAATCAAATTTTTCACTCTTATCAAGGCGAAGAAGATTTAAAATTGTATCAAATCCTCTCCTTCTTGTCAGATCCATTTTTTGATAACTATCTTTTTGAATAACCACCTGCGCCAGATGAGCAAATAGATCAACAATTTTCAAATCATTGTCATTAATTTTAAATGGATTTGATTCTCGCCTGAGAACTATGGCATCAGTGGATATCTTGCCTGGCAAGGGATATACTAAAGTCGACAGAGTTACAAATGTACGACCTTCTTCAGTTTTTCCTTCCTGATTAATTATCAAAGGCTTGCGGCGATCAATAGCATCAACCAGGGCTGTTTTATAACTTTCCGAAAGATCAAAAAGCGGTTCGCTGTTGCCAAAATATTGAAGGGTCCCATTGGACATTCCCATCAAATGGGCCGATTTGCAGGACACCATTCCAACCAAACTGCGACAGAATGATTCAATTATATCACGTACCATAAATGAATCAGAAGCAGACATCACTCGTGTTATTAAATTGCTGTGATTAGATTCAATCTCTTTAATACTATTTTGTGCAGATGTCAATTCACGTTCAAGTCTGGCAGCTTTTATTTTTTCTGACAGCCATTCTGCTATCGGTTGAAGATAACTGATCTCCTGACGGCTGAAATATTGGCTTTCTTCGGCCAATAAGATTATTCCGCCAATCTTATCTCTACCTGAAACCATAGGTAAAACAAGACAGGAGTTAAAACGCGAAGGTTGTTGTTCCCTGTTTTGATCAAAAAAGGTGAATTGTCCTGAAATAAGAGGATCACCTAGATCGATACTTTGGCTGATAATATTTCTTTCAAGGGGATAATATTCCAAAAGAGCATTTTCATCTTTGGTAAGCCCAACTGAGGATGTCAACACAAACTGCCGCCGAGCACGATTCAACAGAAAAACAGCCCCGGAGCAATCTGGGAGATGAGTTGTGATCTCTTTTATAGAGATATTTAACAGCTCCATCAGTTGATACGGACCTCGGGCATCTCTTTGCAGATTGTCAAGAATAGAAAGCTTATGTTCCCTGATATCAATTTCTTCTTTGCGAATTTGCCAGTAGTCAGCATAAAATGCAAGTCCAATAACTGCTGAGATCAGACCTATCATAAGAACAATAAACTGGGCAAAATCAAGATACTCATATACTCCTGTTAGAAACCAGTTCTGGTATGCTCCCGTCTGTTCAACAGCATGCCAAACTGCTACAATGAATATTAATATACCGCCAGATATAAAAGCAAAACGACCCGGGATTTCTCGTTCAACAAACAATTGCAGGCGAATGGACAGGAAAATAATTATGAGTCCTACAGCTATTGGTAATAATAATTGAGGCAGTATACTTAACATCAATTTTTCTCCTCAATCTCTCCATGCAGAGTAAAGGCATCTGCTGAAGTTATTCTTAAGTGTACTATCTCACCTTCTTTTATTTTTCCCGCCTTAAATAAAACAGTCTTGTTTCCCTCAGATCTGGCTCTCATAATATCATCACTGCGTCGGGATTTTCCTTCAACCAGACAGGTTCTTATTTGACCGATTTCTCGTTGATTACTTTCTATTGCAATCTCTTGTTGAAGAGCGATAAGTTTATTCAGGCGTCTAATTTTATCTTCTTCGGGAATGTCGTCGTCGTATCTCGAAGCTGTTGTACCCGGCCTGACAGAATAGCGGAACATAAAGGCTGCATCATATTTCACCTTCCGTACAACATCAAGAGTTTGTTCAAATTCTTCCTCTTTTTCAGTAGGGAAACCGACAATCAAGTCAGTTGTAATAGATAAATAATCTAATTTTTTACGTAATGATTCTACAATACTTAAATAATGTTCAACTTTATAAACTCTCCCCATCCTCTTTAATATACGATTTGAACCAGATTGCAGAGGCAAATGAATATGAGGCATCATTCTTGGTTCATCAGCGAGAACATCAATTAGTTTTTCAGATAGATCTTTGGGGTGCGAGGTCATAAATCTTAGACGAGGGACTTTGGTCTCTTTTAAAACTAATCTTAGCAAATCGGGGAAATCAATATCATTATATTTGTAACTATTCACATTTTGACCTAAGAGAGTAATTTCAACAACACCCTCATCAACAAGTCGATTAACATTATGAATAATATGTTCCGCAGAATGAGCTCTCTCACTACCTCGAACATAAGGAACAATACAATAGGTACAGAAATTATCACATCCCCTTGAGATAGTCACAAAACCGGAAAATGGCGTCTCTTTGATCGGTTCAATCAGATCCATATCTTCATGACCAAAAGCAGTCATAATCTTTGATGTCTTTTCATTTTCATTTATAACATTCGGAAGTTCAAAAATCCTATCTGTCCCCAAAACAAAATTAACATGGGGAGCAATTTTAGTAAGCTCATCCCCTAATCGCTGGGCCATACAACCAACCACAGCAACCTTTACATGGGGTTTTCTCTTAATATGCTTCTTGATCTCCCCTAAACGACCTATAACCCTCTGTTCAGCCTTATCACGCACAGAACAGGTATTAAATACAATAAGATCAGCCTGGGATTCATCATCAACGCGCTGGTAACCTTTTGAAGTCATATTTGCCACCAATGTTGAAGAATCAGCCAGATTCATTTGGCAACCATAGGTTGAAATATGGAATGTTTTAACTTTTTTCTCAGCCACAATAGGTAATCCTTGCCGACATGGGAATAATTTTCCGTATAATTTAACAAATGATACGATTTTGATAATAAAATGCAATTAAAAAACTTACTGTTTAAACAACAAAAAACGGCTCTCCAATAGGAAAGCCGTTCTTATAACTTAAATCAAAGGGAAGTTATTCGACACAACCCCAAACTGGGGCAATGCCGCCTTTGAAGATATAATTTACCATATAAACCAAATCAGTGACATTTACTTCACAGCTGCCATCAGCATCAGCAGCATTGGGTTTCAATGGTGCATCTCCACCTTTAAAAACATAATTTACAAATAACGTAAGATCAGCAACATTGACATCGCCATCATCATTAAAGTCACCCGGTACCGGCGGGGCGGGATTGTAAACGACATATAGATTATAGTTTTCATCATCCTGATAGCCGTTACTATTATCTGTCACCGAGACAGTAAAACTAAATAATCCGGTATCAGTGGTATTACCTATAACTGTACCTCTTGTGGCACTGATTGAAATTCCAGTTGGTAATGATCCTCCCGATTGAGTCCAATAAAGGTTGGAGGAACCTCCTTTTACTTCAAGGGTATCTACATAATCTTCATATTGAAATACTGTATCCAGTTCATTTTCCAAAGTAATAATTGCCATAGTCCAGGCAGATTGAGAATGATAATCCATGACCCAGTTGGATGGATCAAAACTTGCAGAGGTAACATTCTGACTAAAATTAAGTTTTATTAAATCATTCCGTTCATCAATCCATAATATAGCAGTATCATTTGGACCAGTGACATACAAATCAACCGGCATTGTGAAAACCTGCGGAGATGTTGTTTGAGTTTGATTTACCTCTACATAGACATCATAGCCATTGGTATCGGACAACTCTGAATAGAATGACCAGCTATAATTTGGTCGATAAGAGCCATGAATCCATCCATCAAAGAACCAATCCAACTCCTGCCCAGTTGCTGCTTCAAAGACATTTTTGAAATCTTCAGTTGTTGCAGCTGCATGCTGGTGTTCTGAATTGTAATAAGCATCAACTCCTGTATAGAATAACGGATCACCAAGTACGCCACGAAGCATATGAACGACCCAGGCACCTTTATCATATACTCTTGATGTAAAGATATCCCAAACACCCGATGTATCCTGAACATAAATTGTCCCGCCGGAAGAATAATCCATCCCTGACATATAACTATGATAACTGGCCCATCCCTGAGTTTCCAGATAATAGATAGCTTCAGCATAACTTGCCCAACCTTCATTGAGCCAAATATCCTTCCATGATTCACAGGTAATCATGTCTCCCCACCATTGGTGGGCAGCTTCATGTATAACGACTGGTTCTGAGAAACCAAAAGAACCATTACCGTCCATTGAAGTCATCGTCTGGTGTTCCATACCTCCACCCCAGGAGAAATTGGCATGACCATATTTTTCAGATTCAAATGGATAGGGGCCAAAATGATCAGTGAGTACTCCTAAAACATTGGGCGTTACATTGTAATGCGATAATGAGTAGCTGTATCTATCCGGGAATATGGCATGTACCAGAGGAAGAGTATCATCACCACTATTGTAAACCCACTCATCATCCCATACAACGTAGTTGTTAATAGCTAATGAAACCAAATATGTTGTAATTGGGTAATGAACGTAATAATAGTATGTATGAGTATTACTACCGTTATTTACTACAGAATCAAGAGATCCATTGGAAGCACAATAAAGAGATGTATCAATTTCAATAGCAATGCTCATAGAGTCTGGTTTGTCATCCATGCGATCTTTGCATGGCCACCAGGTTTTAGCAAAATAAGGTTCGGACAAAGTTGTAATAAGAGGGGCACCGCCTCTTACATCAAATTCAAATCCCTGGAATCCACCTTCGGTAGGATGACCATAATAGTAAAAATCAAATTCAAACTGTTCACCGGTATTATAAGTATTATCAAGAGTAATTGTTACAACGTTACCTGCTCTGGTATATGAGAGGACTCCTGATGGGGCAACAATAGAATCAATGGGCATATTAGAGTATAAATCAACCTGAACTTCGCTTACACCGCCCTGAGTAGATTGTGCTACAAAACTATTTTTACCATATATAATTTCATTGGTATCATTGACACGAATGAAAAGATCATAATAGAGTACATCATAATTTGTTTGGGTTACCTCTGCAGGATCAGCCTGAGCCATTTTCAGCATAAATTGTTTATCAGCATAATCTCCTGATTTGGATTCCCAAAGCCTTTGATGAATTTCTGAGGGAGGAGCATTATCCCAATCAGGCTCATTATCAGAAAACTCAGCCATTACCATATCTGGTAAAGCAATCATTAGTATAGCAAACGCAATAATGGTACACATTACATCTTTAAGGCTCACACTTTCCTCCTGTCATTCAACGGTGATAAAACATACCTTATCATTGAATCAAATTTTTTAATATTGTGGTAATAAACCAAATTCAGGTCAGTACCTTTTCCCCCATCGCCAACATAATATATATAATAAATTGGATTTGAGAACTCTTTTTTCATCAATTCCTTTAAATTATTTACAAACAACACGTTATATCTCTTAAGATGGTACTGGAAAATAAGTTCATAAATTAAGTTTGGTTGATTAATTAAAAAAAGCGCCATTTAATAAATGACGCTTTATAATTAATATTTAAAATATTTTAGTAAGGATTACCACAAGGTATCGGGCCATCCTTTAGTAAATAATTCACCATATACGTAAGATCTGCGACATCAACTTTGTGATCACAATTTACATCTGCTACAAAAAATTCCGGTTCCGGTCCATAACCACTCTTGAAAATGTAATTTACAAATAAAACAAGATCTCTAATATTTATTTCTGAGCTATAATCAAAATCACCATGGAACCTCCACACCCTGAACAGGACATTGACCTGTACAGGACTGTTAATAGCATCAGGCGAAGTTACATAAAATGAGTCAGGATATTCTCCAAAAACAAAACCATCAGCATTTGCTCCCAATACAACACCTGCAGGAACCAGACCATTTGTATCCAATGGGAACATCCAGGGAATATCTTCCTCAAAAAACCATTCTAAACAACCGCCATGGACATTATCTATTTCAAGTTCAGCTGGTCTTATCTCGCCTGAATTCTCCTGAGCCGGTATCACAAAATCATATTTAGCCAGAACAATTTCAGGAGGTTCTACCCCTTCAACGACACTATATTCAACTATAACCGTATCCCACTGGACCACAGAAGTCTGTGCATAAAATATAAGTGTGTCATACCAGACACCTACAGGTAAATCTAAATAATTTGAAATAACAGTAATAACAGATGGTGCGGTTGAAGAGAGAATTTGCATTTCAAACAGGTCGGAATCCCAAATTGTTGTAAAATTCATCGGGTCATCTCCGCCGATATTATCAACTATAAATTGGGCAGTAGGATCCGCAACTCGATAGCCATTAGTACATTCATAAACGGTAATCCTGGCAGTATCTGCGGTTACAAACATTTGAGCAGGGTTATCAACTAAATGAAAGTGGAAAACTACCGGGAAAGGTGAATTGATTGCTTCGTTTGAATGAACCCATAAAGTATCAAAGAAATCATCACCAGCTTCACCACTTGTTAATTTAAATACAATTTCAATTTCCTGAGGTGCCGAGCCAGTACTTGGAGTCATCTCAAATAGTCTGGTAGAATTTTCCTCCAGCCAAAAATTTAGAGTTCCTGCTCCGCCATTGCGGATCAATATTGTACGAGGATCAACTGCTAATTTTGCTGTTGGGACCGGTACAAAATTAAAGGCTGAATCAACTTCAATGATTGGAAGATCAGAACCGACTGAAAGCGAGACTGGAACTTTTATCGGATTATTATCAGCACCCGGATCAGTAATAAAAATAGTATCTTCATAATTATCAAATGCCAAGCCGGTAATATCTACTGAAAGGGTTACCATACCTGCATCTGTTCCGGATGTTGGTGCTAATGAAAGCCAACTCTCAGTGTTTGAAACTGACCAATTTAATACCTGGCCACCGGCATTATAAATATCAAGAAATTTATCATCAGGATTAGCTCCACCAGCTACGGCATTAAAATAAAAGGCAGGAGGATCATAACCAATTTCCGGTGGCGGCGGTGCAATCTGTAAATCGATATATAAATATATTGGAGAATTGGAAGCTTCGGCAGATAGGACCTTAATTGAATCCAGATATGAACCTTCTGATAATGACGTAGTATTTGGAAGGACATTAATGACCTGGGTCGTAATACCGCTTGAAGGAGTTAAAGCGATCCAGGAAATTGTCTCAATCAGATTAAAACTGATAGCCTGGGCATCGGAACTGACAGTAAATGATTGTGGATCAGGACTGCTTTGGCCTTCAATGGCTTCAAAATAAAGAGTATCAACAGATGTAACTAAATTTGCCAATTGCACACAAGCTGTATCCCGGTACAAAACCCGGCCTGTATAGTAAGGCTCATATGTACCGTTATCAGATGTAAATTGATAAGTAGAACTTGAACTGTATGCAAGCGTGTCCAGAGCTACTGAATCACAAATATCCCATGAAGAGGCTGTGAAGAAATAAGATGCCCAAAGCACTCTGGATGGCTGGGCAGAATATCCAGCTCCAAAAGCAAGTCCACCATGCAAAAATCTCAAATTGGCGTTTGTAAGTGCAATATCATTATTTTCAAAATGAAAAGGACCTACATCATAAGCAGCACTTATTTCTGGGCCGCTAAAAGCACTATCCATCTGGATATTGGGATTATCCCATAAAAATCCTACTGAAGTACCAAATAGTTGATTAGCATCATCAAAAACATAAAGATCCATTTGAAGATCATAGGTCCCGGTTGTGTAATCCGGAGTGACACTAAAAACAACATCTACAGTATCAGCTTCCCCCAGATCGAATTCGCTCTGAACAAACTGAGCCATTCCTGTAGATGATAACAGAAAAAGTATAGAAATTAGCACAACTATATTTCTTACATTCATCTCTTGCCTCCATGCGGTAATTTTGATATGAACATTATTTTCTTATTTGTAAATCGCATTGTTTTTTAAGTATCAGCTTTATACTGACAAAAATATCCTTATGATGAAATAATTTCAGCATAGGGATTAATCAAGACTATCGAATATATGAACCTATGAAATTCTAAGTTTAGCTTTATAAAGAAGTTATTTTTAAATAAACACATAATACCGTCAATTTCATTTCCCTGCAGTGTGACTGCCATTATCTTATAAGCATTCGCCTATAAACTTAGACTGTAAGACCACTTACCCTCTCAAGTAATATAAACAATATTATCACTAAAAGTCAAGTTTATTAAAATGTTGCCGTAGCATCCTATTTCTTTTTTGACTTAGCTGCTTTTGAAGTGGCAGTTTTCTTTTTGGTAGTCCTCTTTTTTCTCTTCTTTGCTTTTTCAATCTCTTCAGCAAATATTTTTTCAAGGGTGTATGATGAAGGAGTAAAATCAAGCAGACAAACTTCAAATAGTTCATCTACTCTTTCAATATAAGTAAATTTTGTTTTTCTAATAATTTCTTTGGGAAGTTCCTTAATATCTTTTTTATTCTCTTTTGGAAGGGCAACATGATTGATGCCAGCTCGATAAGCGGCGGATATTTTTTCTTTAATTCCTCCAACTTGGAGAACTTTCCCACGCAATGTGACTTCACCGGTAACTGCAATATCATTTCGTATTGGACGCTCTGCCATCACGGATGCTATAACAAGACAAACCGTTATCCCGGCAGAGGGACCATCTTTTGGAATTGCCCCTGACGGAAAGTGAATATGGATATCGAAATTATTGAAATCATTGGCATCGATACCAAGTATATCAGCTTTGGAACGTACATAAGAATGCGCTGCCTGAATAGACTCCCGCATTACTTCGCCAAGAGATCCAGTTGTAAATATCTGCCCCTCCCCTTTCATCTTAAGCCCTTCAATAAACATAAGATCTCCCCCGGATCCTGTCCATGCTAATCCAGCGGCAGTTCCTATCTCGGGAGAACTGACTGCTCTTTCGGGAATAAATACGGGTGCTCCAAGATATGATTCCACATTCTTTTCATTTATTGACCAAATCTTTTTCTTCTTTTCTGATTTCTCAAGAGCAATTTTTCTGAATAATTTTTCAATCTGCTGTGAAAATCCCAACAATCCGGCTTCCATAGTATAGTTGATAATTATTCTGGTTAGTATCTTGTCTGCGAGTTTTACTTCCGATTTCATCAATCCATGTTTTTTCAACAGTTTTGGAATCAGATATTTTTTTGATATAACGATTTTTTCTTTTTCAATATAACCAGGCAACTCAAGGATATCAAAACGAGGGATAAACTGTTCGGGGATTTCTTCGTAAGCTCTCACCGAACAGATAAAGAATATTTTTTGAAAATCAAAAGGGATGCCAATGTAACGATCTAAAAATCTGGAATTCCACCGGCTATCTATAACTTCAAGTAATGACATATTAACCGAGGAATCATTTTCCATATTAAAATAATCAATATCTTCAATAAGCACTACCGGATCACAAGATCCAGCTTCCTTGAGGGTGCGAATGATCTTCCCTGGCATTGCCCCCAGAAATGTACGAGTTGATCCTTTTATTTCATTAACTTCAGAGATCCCCCCCACTGATATACGAACAAACTCTTTACCAAGAGCATGGGCTATAGCTTTAGCCAGGGATGCTTTTCCTGTTCCCGGCGCACCAACCAGACACAATGTCGGGCCTTCATTTACACCACCGAGAAGCTTTCGTACTGACAATCGTTGTAAGACAGATTCTTTAATCGTAGTGGGCCCATAATAATCATTTTCCAGATATTTTTTAACATCAGCTATTTCATAATCTTCAGGTGAGCATTTACCCCAGGGAAGCGCTAAAATCCAATCAAGATAGTTCTTTGTCACCCCATATTCTGCCGATGCCTGTGAGAGATTCAGCAAGCGATCAATTTCAATTTTCGCCCTGGAAACAACTTCTGCCGGAAGGTCAGGTGAATCTTTAATTATTCTTCGAAAACGAACCGCTTCTTTTTCTTCAGAGAGATCTTCTCCAAGCTGCCTTCGAATTTCAAATAATTGCTGTTTCAAGTAATGTCGTTTTTGATCTTCTTCAATAGTTTTCTTAACATTATCCTCTATATTATGAGCAGTAGCTGCGTGACTCAACTCGGTATTGAGGTATTCCAGAAGTTTTTCAAATCTATCTTTCAGTTTAACCGTTTCCAATAATTTCTGCTTGGAACTTAGAGAGAAATGAAATATTGAAGCCGTTTTATCGGCCAATAATGATGGGTCTTTCTGGTTCATTTTAATTACGTTGAGTTGTTCCGGTGAATAGCCCGGATCAAGCTGGGTAATTTCTCTTGTTATTGCAATTACTCTTTTAACATACTCACCTAATTTTTTACTGACAGATGATGGTGGTTGAAGGCTGTTTATTGCAGCTTCTAAATACGGATCTTGCTTGACTATTTTATTGATGATAACCCGGCGAATTCCCTCAATTGTAACTACCAGTGATTTACCCGGACCGACTCTGCTATCTCTTATTACAGCCAAAACCCCTACTTCATGAATTTTGGCTTCACCATTATCGCCCGGATGTTTGGGGGTATAAGAGGCAACAAATTCACGGTTTCCATCCAGACAGTATTTTATAAGTTCCAGATTATCGGGACGACCCATTTGAAGAGTCATCATCATTTCCGGAAACAGCACTCCCGTCTGCAAGGGAAGGACCGGTAGCTTTTCTTCTCTATCCGAAGCCAGAATTGACTGGCTGTTTTTTGATTTTATAATCTCTACTATATTTGCATTCTTATTCAAAACTTACTCCATTATTTATTTGAAGCAAGTTAGTCAGTATCAATCACAAAAGTCAATTTTAATTTAGTAGCAAAGCTACTCTTATTAGTTTTCACCCATCTATTATTTTTACCTACCAATTATAGCAGGTTGTCATCTTATGACCTAATTGATTGGTTCTGATCCCTGACCGGAGAACATACAGCTCAATTCAAAGTCCGGGTGGTTTTTGAGATTGTCCATATTGATGCTTATCTGGGCCGGTTCCACTTTGAGCCGGTAATAACCGAGACGATTGTTTTCAAAAACCGGCCAATCCAGACTTATACCGGCGGCGATTTCGTTTTTCATCCGATAAAGATAACGGGCCTGATTAAAACCCATTTCGATATCCTCTTTGTAGACCCAGCCGGTATCACGGTTCATCCGCGACCATGCTAATTTGACAAAATACTTAAATGATTTGCCAGTCAGACGAACCGGAAAACCGTTGATCCTGACCAAATATCTTTCCCTCTCATAGCTTCCATCGATCACAATTGATTCCGGTTTACTGGTCAGGGCAGGCATTGCCTGGGTATTATTGGTGTTCTGATGCACCTGGGGTTGCATATCAACCTCCTCTTTAAAAGTGTTTAGTTTTTCATTGAAACATATTAACTTACCCCTCCCCTTAATGATTTGCGACAACTGCTCCGGCGAGTAATCATAGAGATCGCCAATGGTTTTTACACCAGACGCATGCAATGCAATAAAATCCGATCTTACCAGAATGTCGCCAAATGATTGATATAATTGCTCAAGCGAAAATGACAGACCATGCCGTAAACAAAAGCTGAGTTCCTTGAGTTCTTCTTTGGCCGGATGATCCCGGTCAACTGCTGTCAACAGATGCGATAAGGATGCTACAAAATGAGCCGCTTTATCCCCCAGGCTCATAATCTGTCCCAGATGGATCTGGAATTGTTCTTCCAGTTCCTGCACGGGTCTCATATTGATCCATTCATAAAGGACCATCATGCTTTTCAAACGCCCGGCAACATTTGCCTTGAGAGGCTCACGATGCTTATTGCAGTCAACCAGAAAGCGGGCCTCTTCTATCAGATGATCATACTGACGATAAAGCATCTTCATCGGGCCGTTCTGGCTTCGTTCATAGCGGGTCAGAATGCCAGGCGGGAGATTCCAGTCCGGTGCTCCCATAGCCATCGCAATCCAGCCCGTTGATGTTTGTGGATGCTGTCCTTTTAAGGCATTTATAAAATAGACTGCTTGCGGTACAGTTAAACCTGCCTGGGCAACGGCCTGTCCTATTGACGAGATAGCAATACGACCTTCGACAATTTCCAGCAACTCACTTTTGCCTAATCGTATCACGGCTTCCTCTAACAAGGGAAAATCATCTCTACTATCACTGGTCAGAGAGTAAAGGGTTGATTTTAATAACCGCGCCAGCTCGTCGGTATCCGATGCCAGACCGGTGGCTACCATATTGAGAACCCAGTCATCTATATGACAATCGAGAAAGGCGGATTTAATCGGCTCCGAATCATCCGGGCTGATATAATTTTCCCATAGGATATCGCGATCAAATTCTGACTGCGCCAGCACAATGGCTCTCCCCGGTTTGCCGTTGGCATAGCCCAATCGTCCGGCTCGTCCGGTAATATTATCAAACTCCGAACGACTGACCGGCATCAAAACCGGCTTGTTGTCATAAGCTCCGGGGACATATTTTACCGTCTCAAGGAAAACGGTATCGGCCGGAAGGTCAACCCCCATAGCTAAAGTAGAAGTTGAGAAAATAACCTTTATCTCGTTGTTAACAAAGGCCTTTTCGATAACATTACGTTGGCGTGGCGAGAGATCGGAGTTATGGAAAGCGACTCCCCGGCTGAGTGCCTGACAAAGAGTACGGATCAGAAACGAAGTCTCTTCTTCCTGTAATTTCTCAACGGCCTCTTTCGCTGAGGGCCAATTTACTGATGAAGCCAAACGGAAAGCATAGTCGACCGTCTCACGTCGAGACTTGAGAAAAACAAGCGTAGAGCCTGTTTCATTTTTGATCTGATTGACAAAACATTCAAACGGCTCTTCCCCAGCGGTCATCGTCTCAAACGGTTCATCTCCATCCAGCCCTTCATTGTAAGTGCGGTAGCGGTATGATCCCTGGGTTGCTATTCCCCGATGTAAATCGACCGGCCTTATAGTCTCCTCGACCAGTGTTGCACCCAACCAATCAGCCAAACGTCCGGCTGCACAAGAAGCATCCCCGATCACCGCCGACAGCCCAACAAAGGATGGCTCATAAACCGAGGCTAAAATTTTGGTCAGCATTCGTTCCAGAATCACACCCCGACCCGGTTCAGCGATAGACTGGATTTCATCAACAACGACCAGACCAATAGTTCCAAGAATATCAAGATTGGCAGTCAGCAGGAGATCAAATTTTTCATATATAGCAACCGCCACCTGATAATTTCCCAGAGCAAAATCTTTGTCATTTTCCGGATGATCTCCGGTTGCTATCAGGCATTTTATTCCCAGAGGTTCGTAGGTCTCTTTGAGGCTTCGGTATTTTTGTTCGGCTAATGATTTCAGAGGAAAGAGCATGATCGTCTTCTGGCGTCGGGCGAGTGCCTGTGTCATAGCCATCTCAGCGCAGAACGATTTACCCGATGAAGTCGGCGCCGATACCAATATCTTTACCGGCTGTTGATCTCTGTGGTTGAGGTTGCCTGTTCCCAAAAGTCCTTTGCGCACCGCTTTGCTTTGGACCGGCAGCAGATTATCCCCTTGCCGTTGTGACCAGGCGTTGATTATCCGTTCCGGCACGCCCCAATGTTTTAAATCCCTAAGTATCACAGGCTTTGCCTGCTTTTTTTGATAATAAATAAGTTCATTAGTCTCATACTCTCCCATTCCTAATAAGTGTGGCAAGGCCACCTACCCGCAGCATCCCCAGCCACAGGAAGGACATGAAAAACAGTTCCCCTGCCTGACCATCCCCGTTCCGCAATCGGGGCAGGTGCCGGCATTGATATAGCTGTAGCCGTTGTCCACTACTGGTTCGGCCCATGTGCAGACTAAGCCTGCTTCCACTGGATCCTCTGCGGTTGTGAATTCGTCAGTATTTGAGATACTAACTTCTAAAGATTCTTCAATGTTACTTCTAATTCCCTGAAATGAATTTTCCATTTACATATCCTCTTTATTACAACGCTTCGCGGTAACAGGCCTTGCCTGATTTATCTGCCTTGCCTGCTTTATTTACATCCATGTTTCTGGTACTTGGCATTATACTGCACATTTGTGCACCTGTCAAGAAAAAAGCAAGAATTAGATACGAAAAATCACAAGGGATTACGTATGTCGTTGTCTTATAAGGTGTTATATTTAAATTGAATTTCGGGTGGTCAACTCTTTAGAGTGAGAATTTGATTCAAAAAAGTGCCTATGGCACTGTCATTCCCGGCTTGATCGGGAATCCATTTCTTTGTGAAATATCTTGATGTGTGGAGAGTATTATCTATATTACTTACATAAAAAGCTTGAGAAATAAGTATATCGCAATGAAAAAACTTTTTTTAATTTGGGAAATTAATTTATAAAATTATTTTAAAGAAAATGTGATTGCATATTTATAAAAAAAGACAAAACTTAAGACGGAGAATATAGATGACAGATAAATATTATTTTCTAAATGTAGGTTGTGCTGATTGTACAGTTATGTACTTTGGGAGTAAAGTTGTTATGATTGATTGTCATCAGGGCGATACTACTCAGAATCAAGAAAATATTCTAGATTATATTCCAAAATCAAAAATTGATGTTTTGATTATTACTCACCAACACTACGACCATTTTGATGGTATGCAAGCTTTGTTAGATAATAATATTGAGGTTGATGAAATATGGGAGAGTAAATATGAAAGACGCTATGCCGACAATAGCATCGATTACGACGAATGGAATGAGTATTTTAAATTAAGGAATAAATTTGGAGCAAAAATATATCACCCAACAAGAAGTATTAAGGACTACGATATCATAAATGGTGCTAAATTTCAGTTTTATAATCCCCCAAAAAATATAAATAATTATGACACAAGAGAACTCCATGATGCTTCACTAGTATTTTCTGTTCGTAAAGGATCAATGAGTATTACTTTTACTGGAGATGCTTCTGATTGGGCATTAGAAAACGTTAGCTCATATTTTAATTTAAAAAAGAAACATGTATTACATGCAAGTCATCATGGATCAATAAATGGTGCACAGCTTGATTTTATTAAGAAAATTAACCCAAACTATTCAATTATATCTACTAAATCGGGTATTCATCAAAATGTTCCACATTCAACGGCTTTACAAAGATACAGAAATTATACTAAAAAAGCTGTTAGAAGAACAGATGTAGATGGTACAAGAATATTTACTGTAAGAGGTTGACATGCCAAATGAAAATAAGTTTTTACTCAAAGAATATGAAATGTGTTATGAACAACTTAGGTTTTATGACTCAAGGAACAGTAGTCTTTTAAGATACTTGTTTACATTAACAAGTGCGGTAGCAACAGCCCAGTTTGCAATTTACAAAATAAATAAATCTTTTGATGATTTTTTCTTTGTCTGCCAAGCATTTCTTTCAGTTGTTGTTCTTATTGCTTCAATCCTTCTTTATATGATGATGCTTCAGAATAGACTTTATTTTGTCTTTATTGCGAGACAAATTAATGCCATACGTAAATTTCTCTTAGAAAATAGTTCCCCTGAGTTTACAGAAAATCAGCTATATACATCAACTAATTTCCCAGCACTTAAACCTAGAAGTGTACATACATTTCAATTAATTGGTGCATCATCACTTTGTGGATTATATTCAGGTTCATTCATTTTTAGTATTGTTAATTCAACACAAATTTGTAATTCGTCTTTATTAATATCAACTATAGTTTCTTTAGTTGTAACTCTTGTATTTAGTCTTGGCGGTGCTGGATACCTAAGTAAAATGGGTAATAAATCTGCTGACAAGGCCATTCATGGTCAATAATAATTATGCTTGATAGCCAATCCACTTGCAATGAAATTACTATTCAAAGTCATTAAATAAATTGGCGGGTCTGTGGGCAGACCCTCCTAACCAGATGGATTCCCGATCAAGTCGGGAATGACAATAATGAGAAATAAATCCGACACAATGTTTCTGCTACAATACTCATTATTGATTTCATTCAAATTTTCTCTTACCTTCCCCTATGCAAAAAGTATTGGTTATAGGTTGTCCGGGTTCTGGGAAATCGACTCTTGCTTTGAAATTAGGCAAGCAGTTAAATTTACCTGTAAAGCATCTGGATTCACATTTTTGGAAACCGGGGTGGATTGAAACTCCCGAACCGGAATGGAACGAGATTGTTACAAAATTAGTTTCAGGTGACAAGTGGATTATTGATGGGAATTTTAGCAGGACATTTGATATCCGTTTCCCTGCTGCCGATACGATTATTTATCTCGACTTCCCCAGACGTATTTGCATGTGGAGGATTGTAAAGCGCATCATTAGAGGTTATGGAAAAGTCAGAGCCGATCTTGGAGAAGGTTGCCCTGAGAAAATTGATTTTGTTTTTATCAAATGGGTCTGGACCTTTCGTAAAAAACATAGACAGATGACTTATGATATTATTAAAAAGTACTCTTCATCAAAAAGCATTTCTATACTAAGCACCCCATCACAAGTAAAAGACTTTATCGATAATATTTAGTGACATTTTTCTCCATATTAGTTATATTAGATAAACTACATATTTAGTTCAGTTCAAAGAGGAGTTGATATGTTACGTAGGGTAATATTAACTTTTGGATTTATTTTACTTCATGTTTTGTGCATTAATGCAAATGAATTCAATCAAAGAATAGATTCAACTTATAACCTTTACTACAGTACTTATCTTGGTGGTAGCGGTGGTTTAGAATATTGTGAAGCAGTTGCTTTTGGTCCTGATGGAAGTATTCATGCCGTTGGATTTACAGAAAGTCCGGATTTTTATATTGTAAACGCATATGATTCTGTTTTTGAAGGAATATCTGAAGTTTATTTTATGAAAATTTCTCCGGATGGTGACTTATTATTTAGGTCTTTTCTTGGTGGTGATGACTACGAGCAAGGATATGATATTGAGGTTGATGAGTTTGGATATATTTATGTTTATGGTTCAACCTTCTCAACTGACTTTCCAACTACGACAGGTGCCTATGATGAAACACATAATGGAATTGATGATTATTTTATAACAAAATTCACTCCTGACGGCTCCTCTATTGTTTTTAGTACTTTCATCGGAGGTAGTGATAGAGAATACTACTATTCAGGTATTACCCTTGATGCGGAAAACAATGTCTATTGTACCGGAATGACACAGTCATCAGATTTCCCACTTGTAAATTCAATTTATTCACTCAATGGTAATTCTGATCCATTCATATCCAAACTTTCCAGTGATGGATCTACTTTGTTATTCAGTACTTGCATAGGAGGTACTGAGACCAACCAGTATTTTGATCGTGGACAAGATATCGCTGTTGATAATAATGGAGCTATATGTATTGTCGGTATTACCGGAAGTGGTGATTTCCCTCTGGTGAATGCTTTTGATAATACATATGGCAGTACAAGTAAGGATGAATGTTTTATTACAAAAGTTGAATATAATTCTGATACTTTTGTATGGGATATTGTATTCAGTTCATTCCTCGGCGGTACACTTGAGGAATCCTGGCCGAGTATTGGTGTCGATTTAGATGGTAATTTCTATGTAACCGGCACTACAACATCTGATGATTTCCCAATATATAATGCTTATCAATCTACACGCCCTGGTTTTGAAGCAATATTTATAACCAAGGTATCTCCCACAGGAAGTTTGGTTTATAGTACATACCTCGGTGGTTTAAGCATTGACGGAGCACAAGGGATTGTAGTAGATACAGGAGGAAGAGCTATTGTATGCGGACGATCCAAATCAACTAGTTATCCTTTTGTAAACCCAATTGACAGCACTAATAATTTTGATTACGAAACTATTGTTACTATGTTTTCTCCTGATGGCCAAAGCTTGGAATTCAGTACATTTCTGGGGGGATCTGGTATGGAGCATGGTAGAGAAATTGACTATCACCCGAACGGAGACATTGCTATCACAGGGCAAACAAGATCAGCTGATTTTCCGATAGTAAATGGTTATGAAAATACATTATCATCAGAAGCTGATCATTTTATAGCAGTATTATCTTATAAGGAACCGGGATGCTGCCAGCTTCGAGGCGATGCTTTGCATGATAATCAACTAATTCTTGTTAATGATTTGGTCTTCCTGGTTAACTATGTATTTAAAGGCGGGCCACCTCCAGAATGTCTTGAAGAAGGCGATGCATTAGCAGACAATGGACTTATTCTTGTTAATGATCTTGTATATTTGGTTAACTACGTCTTTAAAGGAGGCCCCCCCCCACCACCTTGCTAGAAGATTCATTCAGGTAATTTATAATAAACCGGAATGTAGTTCCGGTTTTTTTTATTTATTTAAATAGATATTATCTTGTAATTATATATTTTATAAAAAATACAGTTAATTTTATATTATAATTGAGAAGTATGAAAATTATTGAACTTACAGATTTAGATGATGTCGAAATACTGGTTGATATAGCAGCATCATACCAGAAAACAACTGAACAGCACCTAGCAGTAAATAAACAACTGATAGAAGAACTGAGTGAAGCAGGAGACAATCGCCTTGTTTATGTTTGCTTTGATAATGATAACCCAATAGCAATGATTCAATTGATTCTGAACAATGCTGATAATGACCCGGAATTAGCCAATGGAAAAGAGATCGCTCATATCCACAACCTTCAGGTAAAACAGGATCTTCAAAATCAGGGAATTGGAAAGAAGATGATGGCTTTTATTGAAAACAAAGCAAAAGAACTTGGTAATAATGTCGTAACACTTGGTGTTGATGACAGCAATTTAATAGCAATACATCTTTATAAAATACTTGGTTATCACACTTTCAAAACTGAACCGGGTCGAAACAAAGATGAAAAATGTTTCCTGATGAAGAAAGAACTAAAATGAAATATAAAGTAATTACCTGCAAAGATAATTTTGAGCTACTGGATAAAACTCATCAAAAAATAGGTCATGAATGGCCGGAATTTATGCTTCATGATCCAGTGGCAAACCTCCTTGATAACTGCTATACCGATCTGCCTGATTTTCAATTTGTTCTTGTAGGTGATGATACAAACAACCCCATTGCCCTGGGTAACTCTATACCAATTGAATGGAATGATACTATTGAGAAACTACCTGAAGACGGCTGGGACTGGGCATTACAAAAAGGGATAAATGATTTCAAAGAAAGCAATAAACCAAATTTATTGTGTGCCTTGCAAATTGTGGTATTCGGAGATAATCGCGGTAAAGGGATCAGCAGTTTTGCTGTTGAGGCAATGAGACAAATTGGAAAAGATCATGGATTGAATAAATTAATTGCTCCTGTCCGACCAAGTAGAAAATCTGAGTTCCCGGAACTTCCGATTGATGAATATATTTTAAAAAGCAATGGTCAGGGGATGCCCTTTGATCCCTGGCTCAGAGTTCACGTAAGAGCAGGTGCTAAAATTATCAAACCCTGCCATGATGCGATGCGAATTACTGGGACAATTACCGAATGGGAAAGCTGGACAGGAATTAAGTTTTCCGAAAGTGGAAAATATGTAATCCCGGAAGCCTTAGTTCCTGTGGAAATAGATATTGAAAATGATCTTGGAACTTATATTGAGCCGAACGTCTGGATGGTACACAAGTTGAAGTAGTGATTTTAACAATAGTCATGAGCTGTCGGGAATCCTTTCCTGACAGAATGTATTTTGTTGGGCAGGAAAGGATTTCTACCCACTCTAATAATGTCATCTATAAATCACACAAAGTGTGTATAAAACAGACAAAGTGTGCTACCATCCCCAGGGGTAGTGGTCACGAAAGACACAGTAGCTGTCTGTGATTGGTGTTGTAGTCAGATTGATTGTGAATTCTATAAAATCCTCCTCATACAAAGCTACTTCCTCGACAACTATTGTATATGTTCCCGGTGGGAGATTTATAATCTCAAATTCCAGATCAAAAAGACAAAGACAAAAACATGGTCCCAATGAATCAAAGGTTTCACTCTCAACTATCATTATCAAACTATCTTCAATTATTATCTCGGCTCCGACAATGGCACAGCAGTTAAATCCGGCATTGATATGATTGAGTGTAAGTGTACTTCCGCCATCATATTCGTATTCCAAACAATCCCAATTTGATTCGATAGTATCAGTAGCATTCAGAGATTTAAAACACCCGACATAGTCAACTAATTCACCACTGGGTTGTGAACATGGTTCCGGACCACCACGGAAAATATACGAGACCATAAATACCAGATCCGTGACGTTTACATCACCGCTTAAATCACAATCACCAGATAAATATGGCAACGGTTCTGCTCCTCCTTTGAAAACAAAGTTGACCATATAAACCAGATCAGAAACATTAATATCACCAGTCTCATTAACATCACCACAAAGGAATTGTGATTGAACCGGAGATACAAGTATGACTAAGAGTGTTGCGAATAGTATTATTTGTTGTATGACTTTTTTTAACATAACTACTCCTTGTTATTAATATTATCAATAGGAGCAGATCGAACTCACATCTTAAAGATGAGTACAGATGTATTGTAAATATAATTATCAGTTGTATCATTGTAAAGAAGAATGATGGATAATCATATTGTTGTTACCTATAAATTATAATTTATCCCTCAGCTATTGACAAATAAGATCAATATAGTATACTAATATATACATATTCGTAGGGTAATCATCTCTTTGGAAAAGTTTATAATAATTTATTCTGTACTAATTGTCAGGAGAATGAAATGAAGGCTTTCTATTTAATATCCATTCTTTTGTTATTAACCATATCTACAGTAAATTCATACGAATGTACAGAAAAGATCATTGAAGTTGGAGGTTTGCCGAAGTTTGCATATCGACCACTCATCCATGGAGACGGCACTCTATACGTCATAAACGGTTCATCACACACGATAACACTTTCAGACAATGGGGTGGTATATGGTCCTCCTCTAGCACCGGGCGACACGATTGCATTGGGAGCACCTGGTTCCTACATCATAATCACCAGTGACGACTTAGGATCAGCTACTGACTCGACTGACTTCAGATTTGTGGCGTCACAGGCCTACAATGTGAATGAGTTTCTGGACAGCGTCCTGTTGATCCACAATTTAACTGGCTTGTCATTTGCTGTCGTTCACGATGGCGACGAATATTACTCCTACAGAGGAGCGACGGGTATGGCCAATCGTGAATTAAATACTATCGCAACTGACACAACGGTTTTCATGATTGCCAGTGGTTCCAAAATATTCACTGCAACTGCAGTGATGCAGTTGGTCGAAAATGGCCTGCTTGATCTTGATATTGATGTCAATAATTACCTTCCTTTCAGCCTTAGTAATCCAAACCATCCTTACGATAGTATTACCACTCGTATGCTGTTAGCACACACTTCTAGTATTCGTGATAATGGATACTTTACGTGGGATTCTTTGATCAATTGGAATGGAGATTTTTGGCAACCTCTAGATGAATTTCTTCTCGATTACCTTGTACCGGGAGGTGCATATTATAGTACATCTTATAATTTTTATACAGAAGCTCCGGGAAGCCGACTCTCTTATTGCAACATAAGTATTGATCTGGGCGCATTTCTGGTAGAGGTTATAACCGGAACATCTTTTGAACAGTATTGTCAGGACTCGATATTCCAGCCACTGGGCATGGACGAAACATCCTGGTTTATTTCAAATCTTGATACACTTAATGTCGCCATGCCATACGATGGGACTACACCATTTGGCCACTATGGTTCCTGTATATTCCCGGCCGCTGATCTTCGTACCAGCAGTTTGCAGGCATCCCATTATATCGAAGCTATGCTCAATTACGGTGACTACTTGTATCGAGTTTTGGATTCAACAACAATCGAGGAAATGATGACACTCCAATACCCTGGATTAACACCGGAAGGAGGGTTTAATCCACCAGGACATCCGGGGTTGGGCTGTTGGAACGTAGATTTATATGATAAAAATATTTGGGAAAGTGGTGGGAGATGGCATGGAGCGGCATCTGGAGTTGTGTTTTGTCATGATGAAAATTCAGCCGTTTATATTTCTACGAATGAAGATCCTTTTCCACTGTTGTCGTTCCCTGATGTAGTGGATGAGATCGTTTACTTTCTGCTCGAAACAGTGGATGACGAGGATGAGGATGGCTTGTTGAATATAAATGACAATTGCCCAAATGTGTCAAACTTGGAACAAGCCGATGCTGATGGTGACGGGGTTGGAGACCTATGTGACGAATGTACTGATCCCGATAATGATGGCTATGGAAATCCTGGATATCCATCAACTACTTGTGAAATTGATAATTGCCCTGAATTATATAACCCAGATCAACTTGATACAGATGGAGATGGAATAGGTGATGCTTGTTGTTGTATCATTCGTGGTGATGCCTTGCATGATAATCAGCTTATTCTTGTAAATGATCTTGTTTCTCTGGTTAATTATGTATTTAAAAGTGGTTCACCACCATCTTGCCCAGAAGAAGGTGATGCCTTAGCAGATAATGGACTTATTCTTGTAAACGATCTTGTATATCTTGTAAACTATGTATTTAAAGGAGGACCAGTACCCCCTCCCTGTTAATAAATTTTCCGCTACAATCGGGGAAGCAGTGTTATCATCCGCGACGGTTCACTGCTTCCCTATCTATTTAACAGTTTGATTGAAGGAACAAATATCCATTTTGATTGGTTAAAAGAGTATCAACTGGATATAACAAGTATGAACATCTTGGATTGACATAAATAGGGCAAGTCATCAACTCCCTCCCCTGCATGGCTTGCCCTATATTTTTAAATTTAATATTCTGTGCTGTCAGGAATCCCTTCCTGACAGATTTGTAATTAGACAGATCGTTTTGTAGGTCTAAACCCCTGTGGTTTCGACAATGAACTTCTATAAAGGGCAGATGTGGACATCTGCCACCCACTTGAAATTATTTAACAGTCACCCTGTTGTGGTTTTGACATTAATTTTATTGTATATATCTAAAATTAAGATTTTTGATTTACATGAATATTTTCTGATGGATTCCTGCTTTCGCAGGAAAGACAACCTGCGGATTAAAAGCCGTAGCCACTCTACGAATACTCAAAATCAGACATAAAGAAAACCCTTAATTATAAACTTGAGGGCTTCTATATTTATTAGGATGGTCGGACTCGAACCGACATTTCCACATTGTCTCACAATAACTTACAAGAGGTTATCCTTAATTATCAGCCATTTTCATTGAATATATTTTTGAAAATGTTAGTTATAATATACATATTATTGTAATATTACGAGATGTTATAGTAGGTTGCATTGACCTATTATACTAAAACTGTTACTCATTCTTATGTTTGAAATATTCAGACTTCCTCACCCAATGTGACTCCTAATTTTTATCTCATGGGACTCCTTACCGGTGTGTACACCCCTTCCTAAATTGACAAATCATTGATACTGCAGTATATTTTATCCAATAAAGTTCACGTAGATACTGCTAATGAAGGAGAAGTGTTGCATGATGTTAATTAGATATCGTTTTCTAACTATTATTATTACAATACTATTACTTCTTTGTTCTGTACTAATTAGTTGCAGTGATGATAATAAATCAACTAGATCTGAAAATACAAACACAGTCATCGATATTGATGGAAATGTATACCAAACTGTTACAATTGGCGATCAAGTGTGGATGGCAGAAAACCTTAGAGTAACTCACTTTCGTAATGGTGATCCGATACCTAATGAAATTGATACAACTGGGATTTATGTTCCAACAACTGAAGTTTATCTAAATTATGATAATAGTGAGAATACAGAAATCTATGGATGTTTATACAATTTAAGAGCAGTAACTCATTGGAATGGATTAGCACCCCAAGGTTGGCATGTAGCAACTGATGATGATTGGAAACAATTGGAGATGTACCTCGGAATGAATCAATCAGATGTTGATTCTTATGGTTGGCGTGGATCTGACATGGGTGGAAAACTTAAGGAAACAGGGACATCTCATTGGCAAGCCCCAAACCTTGGGGCAACAAATGAGAGTGGTTTTAATGCAGTTCCCGGAGGTATGTTTGATTGGGCAGGAAATTTTACGAAAACAAATAAGTCTTCTTATTTTTGGACAAGTTCTACGCATGAACCTAACACTGCCTGGGGGCGTCGTTTGTCAAACGATAGTTCTTCAATAAGACGAGTAACTTATCATACAGTTGGTGGTTTCTCTGTTCGTTGTGTTAAGGACTAAATACTTAGATATCATTCATACTACGTTCACCAACAATCATCCACAATATTCACCAAATCAGTTTGTGAATCGCCAATGATCGTCACTTAACATTTAAGGGTAAATCGTTAGTAGACACAAGAAAAGCCCTTATACCACAGGGACATAAGGGCTTCTATATTTATGCGGATGGTCGGACTCGAACCGACACGGTTGAAAAACCACTACCCCCTCAAGATAGCGTGTCTACCAGTTCCACCACATCCGCAGACATGTTATGTCTTTTTTAAATAATATTTACTTTTATTAAATACTATTATTTTCCAGTATCTGCAGGTACTACGGGTGTAGTGTTAATTTCTATTGGAGTAACTGCCGGAGCTGTAGAATCTCCAGCAAACTGTTCCTGTTGCAAACGCTGTTGTTCCATTGCACGTTCACGGTCAGCCTGTGCCTGACGAGTGACAGCAGATTCTGTTACATCATCACCACCACCAACAGAGACCTTAGCTCCGGATGACATAAATGCAAGAGACAAACAGTTAACCATAAAAAGAACGGCCAGCACGGTTGTAGCTTTTGAAAGGAACGATCCGGCTCCACGGCCACCAAATACAGCGCCGCCTACGCCGCCACCACCACCACCAAAGGCTGATCCAGCAAGACCTTCACCCTTGGCTGATTGCAGAAGTACGACCATAACCAGGCCGATACAAACAATTACGTGAAAAATTACCCAGGCAATAAACAAGTATAAACCTCCGTCTAAACAGCTTTAATTATTCCAATAAAATCGTCCGCTTTCAGTGATGCGCCGCCAATAAGACCGCCATCAATATCTGACTTCTGAAGCAGACCGGCAGCATTTCCCGGTTTCATCGAGCCGCCATACAAAATCGGGATGGTCTCTGCCGCTTTTTTATCAAGCAGCGCAACTTTCTCCCGAATAAATTTATGAACTTCCTGAGCCATTTCAGGTGTGGCAGTTTTACCGGTTCCAATCGCCCACACCGGCTCATAAGCAATAACCGACCGACTTATCATATCGGCCGAAAATCCCGAAAGGCAACCTTCAATTTGTCCGCCAACAACCGCATCCGTTTTACCGGCTTCTCTTTCTTCGATTGTCTCGCCGACACAAATGATAGGAATCAGTCCTTTGGCAAGAGCCAGCTTTGCTTTTGTATTCACAAGCAGGTCAGACTCACTATGAAACTGTCTCCTTTCAGAGTGGCCTAATATAATATGGGTTGCACCAACTGTCAATAGCATGTTGGCCGATACTTCACCAGTATATGCACCATTTTCAAAGGCAGACATATCCTGGGCACCGACCTTTATGTGACTGCCGGACAGCAACTTGGATGCATGATGTATTGATATGTACGGTGGACAAACAAGAACAGTCACTCGATCATTCTTAGAATCACCATCAAGCAGATCCTTAATAAGGGTTTCAGTCTCTTCAATTGTTCCGTTAAGTTTCCAGTTTCCTGCTATAATTACTTCACGCATTAAACTACCCCAACTTTTGATTGATTGGTTAAAGCCTCAATCCCCGGAAGTATTTTGCCTTCGAGAAATTCAAGTGAGGCTCCGCCACCGGTAGAAATGTGGGATAATTTACTATCCAAACCTGCTTGAGAAACTGCCGCCGCAGAGTCACCACCGCCAACAATAGTAGTTGCTCCATCGGCTGTTAATTCCGCCAATAACTCTGCAATGGCAAATGTACCACCGGCAAATTGCTTGTGTTCAAAAACACCCATAGGCCCATTCCAAACAACAGTTTTACAATCAGCTAATTGCTCTTTGAAAAGCTTAATAGTTTTGGGTCCAATGTCGAGCCCCATCATACCGTCGGGGATTTCGTCAATTTCCACAATCTGAGTATTAGCAGTATCTGAAATTTCTTTAGCTATAACAGCATCAGATGGAAAAAACAGACTTGCACGGGAGTTTTTTACTTTCTCAATAATCTCCCCGGCTAATCCGACTTTATCGTTATCAACCAGAGAATTACCTATCGGGTAGCCCATTGCTTTGGCAAAAGTGAAAACCATCCCACCTCCGATAAACAATAGATCTACTTTATCCATTAGAGTCGTTATGACATCAATTTTACCGGCAATTTTTGCTCCGCCAAGAATGGCAGCAAACGGGCGCTTTGGTTTTGCCAAGGCTTCACCCAGATATTTAATCTCTTTTTCGATTAGTAATCCAGCAATTGATTGGTCAAAGTACCTGGTGACCCCTTCGGTAGAAGCATGAGCTCGGTGAGCAGTCCCAAAAGCATCATTTACAAAGATATCACCAAGCGATGCCAGCTTTTTGGCAAACTCAGAATCATTTTTGGTCTCTTCAGCATGAAACCTGAGATTCTCCAACAAGAGACAATCACCATCATTCATCTTGCCGACAACATTTGAAGCTTCAGGACCGATACAATCTTCAGCAAAACCTACTTCCCTGCCCAAAAGTTCTGATAATCTTTTTGCAACAGGACGAAGTGACATCTCAGGAACATGCTTCCCTTTAGGTCTCCCCAGATGCGAACAGGCTATTACTTTACCGCCATCATTAATTATTTTTTTCAATGTTGGCAGAGCCGCTTTGATTCGGCGGTCATCAGTAATATTCTGTTTATCATCTAATGGAACATTAAAGTCAACCCGAACCAACACTCTCTGGGAGCGAAAATTGATATCGGCAACAGTTACTTTGTTCATTTTTTTTAATCCTTAATAATGAAGTCTTACAACATTATTTCCATCATATCCAGCATACGACAGGAGAATCCCCATTCGTTATCATACCAGCTGAACACTTTTACAAAATTCCCATCGGCCATTGTCATCTGGCTATCAAAAATCGAACCATGAGGGTTTCCGACTATATCTATTGAGACAATTGGGTCTTCACAATACTCAAGTGCCTTGGAAAGTCCCGGAGTTGCCGCTGCTTCTTTCATGGCAGCATTGACTTCTTCGACAGTCACTTTCTTTTCAAGAACAACAGCCAGATCAACCATCGATCCATCAGGAGTAGGAACGCGAATAGCACAACCGTCGATTTTTCCTTTTAATTCAGGAATAACCAATGCGATAGCTTTGGCAGCACCAGTTGTTGTCGGGACCATCGAGATAGCTGCCGCCCGGGCTCTTCGTAAATCCTTGTGAGGAGCATCGAGAATATTTTGTCCGCCGGTATAGGCGTGAATGGTGGTCATCAAACCCTGAACTATTCCAAACTTTTCCATCAACACTTTACATACAGGAGCCAGACAGTTGGTTGTACAGGAGCCGACTGAAATTACATGATGTTTGGTTTTGTCATATTGCTTGCAGTTGATGCCTGTAATAAAAGTTCCATCGATATCTTTGCCGGGAGCTGAGACGACTACTTTTTTGGCACCAGCAGTGATATGTTTTGAAGCTGTTTCCATAGTACGGAAAAGCCCCGTACATTCCAGCACAATTTCTGCACCAAGTTTTCCCCAGGGTAAATCAGCAGGATCACGTTCAGCCGAGACCGGAATAACTTTACCATTTATTACCAGGTTGTTACCTTCCGTTTTTACTTCGCCGGGAAATTTGCCATGCACAGAATCATACTTTAACAGATATGCCAATGTATCAGTACTGGTAATATCGTTGATTCCGACGAACTCGATATCCTTATCCAGGGCAGCTCTGAAAACAAGCCGACCAATCCGACCAAATCCATTAATGCCAACCTTCATCATATCCTCCGTTTAATATCTGTTGCATTACTTCGATTGATAAAGATATTTAACTCCAATCGAAAATGCAAGCGCATCATAATTTTGTATTCCTAATAAAGATTTTGAAAACCCAATGGACAAGTATTTAACTTCAAAATCAAGTCCTATAACAGAACTTAAGGGATAGTCAATTCCACCCCCAAAACAGTAACTAAAATCATCTGCCGTTTGCTCACCATATTTAACATATTCAATATTATAATTCGTTGTAAATTGCACTGATCTGCGACCGTAATAATATCCTCCCCCACCCAACAGGTACGGCTGGATTCTAACATTTGATGAGCCTAGAGGATAGAGCTTTGCTTTAATAAGCATTGTGTAAATTGACAGATTTCCGACATTTTCCTCACCATTTTCAACAAACGAGACAGATCCTCGATTCACCAATCCGAGAGCACCTTCAATAAGAAAGACAGGTGTGAAACGGTATCCATAAAACGCCTCAAAATAAATATTCTCATCATTTATTTTTGATTCTATAGAACTATCAGGGCTTAATTCGGGAGGTGTTCCGCCCCGGTTGCTCCAAACTCCAAGTCTGATTCCGCCTTGATTCTGATTACTAAAAAGAGACTCAGACTCATGTTCTTCTGCATTTAAATTGGAATTGATTACTATAACAGTTAGTAATATTATTGTGAGTACTATTGAATAATTGAATTTTGGTTTATTTCTTCTCATTATGTTCCCTATATATTAATAATCAATTATCATTCTGATAGAATATCAAATTATTACTTCCATAGTCAAATAGTACTTTAAATTTATTTAACAATTGATTACCAATATTTCCGGCTAATTGCGATGATCCGGCTAAACCTTCTCCATGTGAAGGAATCAAAACATCGACATTGGTTAACAATATTTCTCCTATCCTGAAAGAAGCGGCAATGCCACTTTTACTTTTTAAAGTTCCCCCGATTCCGCCAAAAGTATTTCTGTTTGTTTTGACTTCACTTAATAGATCGACAAAATTATGCCTCTCTGCATATTGATTATGCAATATCAGACCAAAAGCATTACCGAGATCGACAATAAAATCACCTTCTATTCCTTCAATCTTAGCTTCTATTGTTGGGATCAGCATTGTGAGTTTAAACGGGATCACTTTTCCTTCTTTAGGTGGAACAAAATTCTCCGGATTAAATATTGATAATTCGAGATTTTGATAATCTACTATTATCGGAAACCGAGAGAGAAAATCGTAGCCAAGTATACCTCCGAATTCTTTGTCCGATGTCTGCATCTTATCAAAATCAGTAAGATCCATGCTACCAGCTATCTGATCTATTAAAGTCAATGACCCGATTGAAATGGAATCTGTTTTTACCAATTGAACTTCATCAAATCCGGCGATCCCCATAACCGGCATAGTCCCGGTAACTTCAAGATCCAGATCGGCTATCGCCCTGGTGTTAAAAAAATTTGCTGATGATCCCGAATCCAATAAAAACCATACTTTTTTCTTTCCGTTTATTGATGCAGATAACCAGATATGATCATTTAAATATTCAATAGGAACTGTTATCTGATCAGTTGTATCATTAAATCTAAAATCAGCTATCTCATTTAATGGTTTTTTAAAAATGTTATTATTAATCTCTGTATTTGTAACAATTGAATTAATATAATATTTCATTTTCATAGTTGTCCCGAGATATTTTGCTTCAATTTCAAATGGGAATAGAATATCATTAATTTTACGATAATCACTAAACTCTGTAACCAAAATAATATTATCCATTTTGTCGATAATTTTTGATTTCATCCCGGTCTTTTTATCAAAAAAAACCGTTACGGTATCTTCGTACGCAGGATAAAAAGCAACCTGATAATAAATATGCTCATTGATCGTTGTGTCATGTAAATATTGATAGCCGCCTACCAATCTGTTCTCAAAAAGATATGATAAAGATTCCATATATATAGATGTTAACAAAGCCTGTCGTTCAAAACCGGATAGCTCCGAGACTCTTCCATTGTGATCCTGTTGCCAGGCGATCAGGCCATCATAGGCCTGAATAAGATTCATATTACTTAATTTAAGTTCAAGATAAAGCATATTCGGTTCTTTGAAATGCTCTATAAAAGTGCCGCTGGCTTCATTGAAATTGACTGTCCCTTCAATGGTAAATGAATTTAAGTTTCTCAATTGAGTTAATGCTTTGGTACCGCCAATTGATTTGATAAATAATGAATCCAGATCAATTGCAATTATTGATGAATTACAAATTATTAATATTGTTAAAATTGCTAAAATTTTTTTAATCACATAAATCTCCTGAATCACTCATCTGTTATACCACCGGATCATACCTTGATTAGATTATAAAAACAATATACTTTTCAATAAGTATGAATAATATAAAACAAATATTCCTATTACGCTTAGCTCAGGATAATCCTCTTACAACAGTTATGATAACAGCTATCATATTCAGGCTTCTGGCTGCAATATTTTCTAAGGGGTACTTATACACCGATGATCATTTTGAGACTGCTTCAGTAGCTTATCAATGGCTGCAAAGCGGTATATTTACAGATGAAAGATTATTTACCTGGGGAGGAAGATCTGATCCAGAAACAATAGGGCGCTGTCCTGTATATACTCTTTTTCTATTTGGGATAATGAAATTTCTATATGCTTTTGGAGTGGAATCTTTAGATAAACTAATGTATGGCGTTAGAGCTGTCCATAGTTTAATCTCATTAGTATCTGTATATGCCGTTTACAAAACGATTGAAATGGTTACCAAGTCTAACCGATGGGCACTAATCGGCGGTCTGTTTATAGCCCTTCATTTTGCTTTTCCAACCCTTTCCGCCCGAACATTGATCGAATTTTTCAGCAGTCACTTTTGGATTTTGGCAATTTATTTTATTTATAAATATCAATACAAGAAAAAGGCTTTGGCATTTCTATTCTGGGCTGGGGTACTAACCGGGTTGGCCTGGATTATCAGGTTCCAAATTGTATTTGCAGCCTTTATTGTTCCAGTAATATTAATTTGGCAATACAAAAGATTAAAAGAAGCTCTGTGGTATTGTTATGGAGTTATTTTAGTAGTAGTACTTACCGGGTTTCTGGAATATAATCTATTAGGTTCATTTCTAAGGGGAACATTGAACCAGCTTCCGAGCTTTTCAGATATACAATCATCTCCGCCGGTCAACGTACCTTTTTGGGTTTATGCAGTCTTGTTAATTATTATCTTTATCCCTCCTCTTTCAATAGCAGCTTTCATATCTGCAGGATTTAAAAAATTCTGGAGCAGGCACAGCCTGATAGTCTATTCTACTTTATCATTTGTTATCATTCATACAATTCTCTGGAACCGGCAGGAGAGATTCATTATGCCGATCTTGCCTGTTGTTATATTGATTATGGTTCTGGCGATATGGCACCAATATTCAGAAAAGGGATTCCTCTTCAGGCATAAACGGCTTCTTTATGGCATGGTTGTATTTTCGATAGTAGTTAACATGTTTATGCTTCCAATTTTCACAATGAATTATGGCCGTAAAGGTCTTACTGAACCATTGGTCAAAATCGAAAAGATAGCAAACCAACCAACCATAGTATATTTCTCCCCTGATAAATACTATACCATGTTTCCTGATGATTATGCCGGGTACAATAAAATGGTTCGATATAATATTGGCAGTTGGGATAATTTTGAAGATTATTTTGCATTATATAAATTGGATACAATTGAAAGCTATTACATTATATATCCCCGAAAAGAAGGAGATCTTCAAAGATATATCGATTCACTTGAGACCAAAATAGAAAATCTTGAGCAGTTGTATTATATTGGCCCATCTACAATCGATTACATTCTGCATTTGTTAAATCCCCGCCACAATCCTACATATGAAGCCTGGGTTTATAAAAATAATGTTAAGACTAAATAATTGACATAAAAAAAGCCAGACATTGCTATCCGGCTTTTTAATTTTTTTCACGTCAGAGATTAAACCTGAACATATTTACTCAAAATTTTACTCATCCGAGATGTCATTTGTGAATTGGGCAGTACTTCAGTTGCCCCGGCAGTTTTGGCTGCTTTCATCTGATCTTTGAGAATTTTCGGCGAGTAACAAACAATTGGGATACCTTTGGTAGCACCATAGGAACGTAACTTATTTATTAACGCTGGTGCTTCTATCCCATTCAGATTGAGATCAATAATAATAAGGTCAGGTTTGATCTCCTGAGCTTTAGTAAAGATCTCATCAGATCTGATCGCTTTAATCCCTTCAGCATCCCATCCATCAAGGTAAGTCATGATCTTGGATGTGAAGATCATGTTGTTCGCTGCAATTATAACCTTTTTACTCATCAACATAAATCCATTGTTTAAATTATCCCTCTACCTACAAACAGGTCTCCCTAATAAACAATCCAACAGATGTAATATACACTATTTTTTTCATAAAAGCAAATTTCTATAGCTAATTGACCATTTAATTTCAACATGCCTTGCATGTTGTTGCTTAATAATGCCTTATAAACCTCAGATTCCTACTGGTTCCCTTTGAAAAATAAAATATCTTAACTGTTTTTAGTTGATTTCAAATGACCAAATTTATAACAAGTAATAGTAAGATAAGGCTAAAACTCAATAGTTTTTGATTAATTTGAGCAAAACATCAACTTCTATCGACTTAGCTGGTAAAATAAATATAAGTTGTTAATTTAATGCGACTTACAACAATATATTAGGTGAATTGCAATATGAAAAAATATACTAATAAAAATAATAATAAAATCGTCTTTTTATTACTGATTATAATTCTTTTCTCTGCGTTGATTATCACTAATTCAGCAAATTCAGCTGATAAACCAAAATCTGATGTAAGAATTTGTATTACTTTTGATGAACTACCCGCATCGGAATCATTTAGTACCCACAATCAGGCAGAAACGCTGAACATGATTATGGATTCACTAAAAGCCCATAATGTAAAAGCAGCCGGATTTGTTATTGGGAAAAATATTGAAGGCGATTATGATCTTTTGGGTAAATGGCTCAACGATGGGCATCGGCTGGGAAATATGACATTATCACTCTCTGATCTTCACGAAATCGGAATTGAACAATTTTTGATTGATATACGCAAAGGGGATGAATCTCTTGAGACAATGCTGGCTGGATTTGGTCAAAAACCAAGATATTTCAGGTTCCCCTATCTTCACTATGGCAAAGACCAAACAGCAAAAGAATATGTTGGTTCATTTCTGGAGGATCATGGTGTCACCGTTGTTCATACTACTGTAGTTGTTGAAGATTATCTGTATAATCTCTCCTTACAGAAGTTAGGGTCCAAACCTGATTCCATTGCAATTGTACAACTTCTTAATGAATATATTAATCATGTAATAGACCAGGTTGAACGGTCCAATTCGCTATCTAAAAAGTTATTAGGGCGAAGCTGCCGTCATATTCTACAGTTAAAAGCCAACCGCTTAAATGCTCTCTTTTTAGGGGAACTGCTAACTGCTTTTGAAAATGAGGGATACACATTTATATCACTGGACAATGCTCTCAAAGACAAACTTTATGATATGCCTGATGCTTATTTTGGTTCACGCGGAGTCGGGTATCTTGATATGATCAACCAAAGCGATCCCGATTTTTTACCAGCCAAGTGAGTGGCCTTGCCACAATTATTTAGGTAATTATAGTTTCTTAAGTAGGGCGGTTCTGTTCTCAGACCCGCCACTTCGGTTGATAACTCCAATGACAATCCACCCTACAAAACTACCCAACTGGACACTCAAAATTAATTATTATTTCAATACAACGCCCTGCGGAGAAACACATAATATATGTAGGGCATAACCATTTTTCATTTATCGGTTCTGCTTATTTCATTATCGAATTGTCGAAAGTCAATACTTTCGACCTACAAGTCTTGATAATTATTCTAAAGTATTCACATAATATATAATTGCAACAAAAGCAGTATTAAGAATACATCCAGACATAGCTTGATCACGTTGTATTATTAAGCACTTTTCTCTATAACCATCTATATAACCATTTATGTATGCTTGTGATTCTCCTGTAATAAATGAAATTGAAGGGTAAGGTTTGTTAAGGTAAGCTACAAGTACTCCAAATATTCCACCACATAATCCAATCAAAAACCATGCTCTTCCACCACATGCTCCAGCTTCATATTCAGCATCAGCTTTTCCTGCAAGATAATCATTTTCGTCAGAAAACGACACATCCGCTAATACAGGTTGTGCTATCAACACAAATAGTGTTACAAATACACAGATTCTTATAAATGTGTTATGCTTGTATTTCATAATATAAAAGTAGGTAAAATAATAGGACACCCTCGTTTATTCTATTTAATTTTTTTTGAACAACATAATTCATATATAATGATGTCTATGTTGTCAAATTAAAAACTATAATTATTCTTCATTATGTGATAGCCAATTCCTGTATGTTATCGTTCTATTATATAGAGAGGCAATATTACCGATTGTATAATATATAGGAATCGAAAGGATTTGATCCCGTGGATATAAAAGAAGTAAAATTATCACCCAATAGTCTGGCTGTATTACAACGCAGATATTTGATAAAAGATAAGCACGGTCGGGTAATAGAAAAACCAACCGAACTGTTTATACGAGTTGCCAAATTTATTGCCAATGCAGATAAGAATTATGGAGCCAATGATGAACAAGTTGACCAAACTGCCCAGAAATTTTTTGATGTCATGGTCAATTTAGAATTTATGCCCAACTCCCCTACGCTAATGAATGCCGGTCGTCCTCTGGGTCAACTCTCTGCTTGTTTTGTTTTGCCGATTGGTGATTCGATGGTTGAGATATTTGATGCTATCAAACAATCAGCTCTAATTCACAAATCTGGTGGTGGAACCGGTTTTTCATTTTCACGGCTTCGCCCCCGCAATTCGATTGTAGCTTCAACTTCAGGCGTGGCTTCAGGGCCGGTCTCATTTATGAAAGCGTTCAACGCTACTACCGAAACAGTCAAACAGGGTGGCACTCGACGGGGAGCCAATATGGGGATTCTTCGAGTGGATCATCCCGATATACTTGAGTTTATTTCCTGTAAAAAGGACACTTCCGAGATAACAAATTTTAATATCTCTGTCGGAATCACAAATTCATATATGGAAGCTCTGGAAAATGATAAGGCCTACCCGCTTATAAATCCACAGACCAATGAAATTCATATAATTGACGGACACAAAGTAAGCCTTCAGGCTTCTGAAATTTTTGATCTTATAGTTAATAATGCCTGGGAAACAGGAGAGCCGGGGATTGTGTTTATTGATAGAATGAATGAAACCAATCCGACCTATCCAACAGAAACTATAGAAGCGACCAATCCCTGTGGTGAACAGCCTCTTCCCCCGTATGATTCCTGCAACCTTGGTTCTATAAATTTATCAAAATTTGTAACAGATCCGCTTCCTCAGGATTATACTATCGGCGAAGCATCGTCAGGAATCGACTGGGATCATCTGGCTGCAACAATAAGAACAGGTGTTCATTTTCTCGATAACGTTATTGATAAAAATAAATACCCAATTGATGAAATCAAAAAACAATCACAAAAAAACCGACGCATCGGTTTGGGTCTGATGGGTTGGGCGGATATGTTAGTCGGTTTAAACCTCCCATATGATTCTCCTGAAGCACTTGAATTAGCTGATAAAATGATGTCTTTTATCAATAATGAATCCAAAAAACATTCATCAGAATTAGCAAAGTCACGAGGGAAGTTCCCTAATTGGGAAGATTCAATTTTTTCTCGGGATAATGTCGCCATGCGCAATGCCACGACAACAACTATTGCTCCAACAGGAACAATTTCTATAATCGCTGGCTGTTCATCGGGAATTGAGCCATACTATGCAATTGCTTTTGAACGAAACGTCATGGACGGAACCCGCTTGAAAGAATTAATTCCAGCTTTTGAAAAGATTGCCAGAAATAATGATTTTTATTCTGAGGAATTAATTAATATAATTACTATGCGAAGATCAATATCCGATATTGATGAAATCCCCGAACAGATACGGTCTGTTTTTCTCACTGCTGCAGATGTCAAACCCGAAGATCACATTAAAATGCAGGCTCAATTCCAAAATAATTGCGACTCATCAGTTTCAAAAACCATTAACTTTCCTGAATCTGCAAATCGTAATGATGTTAAAAAGTCATTCTTGTTAGCCTATGAATCCGGTTGTAAAGGGGTTACGATTTACAGAGATAATTCCCGTCCCGAACAAGTATTGAGTGTTAAAAAACAAGAGCACGAGAATAAACCTTTAGTAGTAGGACAGGTTGAAAAACGACCTGATATTTTACAGGGGATTACTGAGAAAATTCGTACCGGTTATGGTAATCTTTATGTCACGATTAATATGAGAGATAATAAGCCTTTTGAAGTTTTTGCTCATATTGGAAAATCCGGTTATACGACTATGGCTGATACCGAGGCAATCTGTCGTCTTATTTCGCTTGCTTTGAGATCTCATGTTCCTGTTGAGAAAGTAATAACCCAGCTTCGGGGAATTGGCGGTTCAAATCAGACATTTTCAGGAGGCAGCAAGGTATTTTCGATCCCGGATGCTATTGCTCAAATATTGCACAGGCATTTTGGCGGCAAAGCCACTCCTACAAAGCAGGATAAGAGTGCAGATGAAATATGCCCTGAGTGCAGCGGAGGGATGATTTTTGATTCTGGTTGCTTCACCTGTCCAATTTGCGGTTATTCCAACTGTTAATATTGCCGATATTTATATTGAAATGTCGGATTTTATTGTTTTTATTAAAATCCGTTAAATTTATTTAAACTGGTTATACAATGACTAACTATGTTCCGGCTGGCAAAACTTCAATTATCAAAAGGAGCGATATCACCTATCAGCTCCAGACGGAGTATGCCTATCGCCCTTACCCTCGCATTACGACTACGATTCTTAATGAAGGACAGGTTATAAAAAAAATTGAGAGAAAACTTGATAATCCTGTTGAGAGTATTGAAGAACAAAACCGAGTTCAGGATATTATACAGATTCAGCATAATGAAGTTTTTAAACTAATTAGAGAAGATTCTCCTATCCAAAAAAGCACACCAGAAATTCCATCGCAACAGACAATAGAAACTTCTCCTGAAAAAATTAAAAAGCATATTGATATACAAAAGGTATCCCAACCACAAAACTTACTTGATGAAATTGAAGTTGTAAATGTAAATGATAGAAAACCAATAATTGAACGATTTGCTTCAATATCCGGTATTGAACATATTTATCAGGTAGATAATACGGGTGAATTTAAGAGTGCTACAGCCCAAAAACATTTTCGCAAAAACTTCAAAAAGTCATTCAAAATCATAAACAAACTATTTGAAATATTTCCAATTATTGATTCAGAAACACTTTACAGAGAGAGTGGTGTTTATGAGGTAGAAATGGATAGGCTCTACTTCGTCTCTCAGGGAAAAGAATGCTTTTTTGTATCTATAATCCCCGATGGCACTCTTGTGAATTACGAAAAATCAATTAAAGAGTGTGTCTTTGGTGTCCTCACTAAATAGTTTAGTTTCTAATTTCAATTCTAATATAATTTTTAACTATTTTGTAAAATATTCAATACAAAATAATAAGAAACATTCTGATATGTTGTCGATTTGAATATTAATAATATCTTGACTAAAATATAATATTAGTTAAATTCTCAGCTTGGATCAACAATGGCGGCGTAGCTCAGCTGGTTAGAGCATCGGAATCATAATCCGAGTGTCCGGGGTTCAAGTCCCTGCGCCGCTATAGAATAGCTCATCTTACTGCTATCCATTTGTTATCAAAAGTGTTAATTTTTTATCCATTGGTTGGGTGAAACAATTGAGTAGATGAGTTTGTGACACACACAGGGTACAATTAGTTCAGAACTCCTGGTTCGAGTATATTAAGTTCAAGTAGAAAAGTATTCTAATTAAACTGCTAAATTACGAAAGATTTCTACGATAATCATTTTCAACAAGCTGGTGGTGGTGGTCCTCCTTTAAATACATCATTTACCATATAAACCAAATCGGTAATTAGAATTTTTCCATCTAAAGGTGGTTGAACATCACCTTCTTCAGGGCATGACGGTAGTGGTCCACCCTTAAATACATAATTCACTAAGAACACAAGATCATTAATTAGAATCTTACCATCTTTTGGATCTTGAACATCACCACGCATAACACAACAGTACAAATTTTCAAACCAAAAACCATGATTTACAGTTACCGAGGGAGAAACACATATACCGATGGAATATTGTCCCACAGTGCTTTTTAAAAATATATTCGTGGTGGTGCTGATCGAACTGCCCGTCAACATAACCTGTTGTTCAATATTTTCTCCGGATTTATTGTCTGCATGAGATAAATTAGAAAGAGAAATTAAAATCAGGACATTAATTAATATTTGTTTAATTTTCATTATCATATTCTCCTATTTATTCAAGGCTAAATTAACACTTGAAGTACTAACTTTATCAGATTGTGACATTGATGTTTGAATGAGTTTTTTCAATTCATCAATACTTTCATTAGTTTTTGATAGCTCTATTCTTAACTTATCTATCTCCTTTGTTTTTTCAATCAACTCCTGTTGAGTTTTATGTAATGCCTTTATAGCTGCTAAGGCAATACCATCGGGATCAATAGTATTGATATGTTTATCATCTTCACCCAGCTTGAATGCTTTATAAAAATCCTGAGCCATTGGTCCGATATGTTCGATGTTAGAATTCTGAGATTTGTAGTTCCATCGGCTTATGGGTATATTAACAAGTTTGTTAAGGATTTCATTTCCATCAACAGGTAGAATATTAGTTTTTAGAGTACTATCACTCACCACATTCCATGATGATCCGCCGGCTGATAAGGTTACACCGGAAGTAAGAGTGGAATTAGTAAATATTCTAACACCACCCTTAGAACGGATATTAAATTGATCTTCAGCAGAGGAGGAAAAATCTGTTGCAGTACGATCACCCCATACAAATGCTCCCGTATGATTTGCATTTGCGTGATATCCTGCTGCAAAGGAACTAACTCCGGAAGCTGAATTATAACCTCCACCCGGAATACATGAGGAATTCCCTGAAGCAATATTCCCAAAGCCACCACCGACAGTTGCAGAATTACTTGTAGCTTGATTACTTCCTCCGCCACCAACAGTGGCTTGTTCAAATGAAGCTAAATTATTATATCCTCCACCTACTGTAGCGTATGAAATTAAAGATGAATAACCCGTTTCATTACTTCGTCCACCTCCAATTACTGAATACCTGCCACCGGCTATATTATATTGTCCACCAGAAATAACACTTGCTGAGTCAGTAACTAAATTACCCCTACCTCCACTTATTACAGAATAATTACCTTCGACTGAGTTGGTGTCATAAGTATTTGGACCTCCACCACCAGCAACTACAGAATAGTCTCCACGGGCATAGTTATGTCTACCACCTCCCACAACTGTATATAACTCTGATGCTACATTACCATTTCCACCACCAATAACAGAATAATCTCCACCTGCAGAATTTGAATCAGCAATTATTAATCCCCCTCCACCAGCAATCACTGCATATTTTCCAGTTGTATAATTATGTTTACCACCACTTATCGTGGATGCTTCACCTCTAGCATTATTATATGCACCACCACTAATAGTACTAATACGTCCAGAGATGTAGTTGAAATTTCCACCACCAATTGTTGAATAATCAGCCAATTCAGCAATATTTTCGACACCTCCTGATATTGTTGACGCAAAGGCACCATCCAAGTAGTTTCTTACACCTCCAGATATTACACAATATGTTCCTGTTATAGTGTCTCCAATTCCTCCAGCTATTACACTTCCACTGCCAGCATAGTTACTGAGTCCTCCACCTATTGTGGCATAATCAAAAAATGTTTCATTCTTAAATCCTCCACCTATTGTAGAGTATATGCCAATTACACTATTCGATCGTCCCCCACATATTACACCAGCGCTATCTGAAACCATATTATCACTTCCACCACTTATAACTGAATATGCACCTATAGCTAGATTACTGTCTGTGTAATTTTGTCCCCCTCCACCAGCAATCACTGCAGACTTTCCAAATGCAAGGTTATTACCACCTCCACTCACTGTAGAATAATTCCCATCAGCTTTGTTATATCCTCCTCCACCAACTGTTGAAAACTTGTCACTAGCTGTGTTTCCATATCCCCCACTCACTGTGGCATTTATGCTATCAGAGATATTCCATCTACCACCACCAATCGTGGAATTCTCACCGCTGGCATTATTATTGCTCCCACCACCTACAGTGGCATAATCAGCAATTGCAATATTACCCTGTCCTCCACTTACAGTACTACTTATGCTATCTGCTGTATTTCCACCTCCACCACCTATCGTGGATGTTTCTCCCTTTGCATTATTAAATGATCCCCCACCAATTGTTGTATATCCGGAAGTAGCATTATTGTTATATCCACCACTTATAGTAGCATAGGATATATTTTCACCAGATTTCCCTGTTGTACTCTGTCCACCCAGATTGATATGAGTAGAATCAAAATCACCATATAGAACATTTCCAAATTTTGCTATACCGTAATTACCATTTGTAAAAAGGACATCATCAGTCAATGTCCAATTTCCACTACCTCCAGATGGGTCTATCCAGTTAAGTATACCTATACCATTTGTAGCCATAATCTGACCTGGGTTTCCATCTGCAATAGGGAATTCATATCCAGTGGTATCATCACCAAACCTTATATGGGGTAGATCAACCATGAATGTGGAATCATTGCCGAGATAACTTTGAATTCCAAAAAGATATGAAAAATCTGAATCTATAAAATTTCGATAACCACCAGGAATTGTTGAGTATTTGCCACTTATATAATTACTCCGTCCACCACCAATAACACCTGCAGTGTCCCAAACCATATTTCCGAATCCACCACTAATCACGCTATAATCTCCAATAGCTACACTTGTATCTCCAGGATGATCACCTCCACCAGCAATTACAGAATATCTTCCACGAGCTTTATTTCTGGTTCCTCCGCTCACAGTAGCTCCTACTCCTGTAGCTTCGTTATTTTGACCACCACTTACAGTCGTTATGCTATCGCCAGCAATATGTCCTTTACCACCTCCGATAGTTGCATTTACACCAGAAGCTAAATTTGAATCAGCACTATTCAATCCCCCTCCACCAGCAATCACAGAAAAACGACCTCTTGCTCTATTCAATAAACCACCACCAACAGTAGTCCATTCATTACCAGCAACATTGGCTCCACCACCACCAATTGTAGAATAATCTCCACTTGCAAGATTACTATCAATAAGATTTGGACCTCCACCACCTGCGATTACAGCATTTTCACCTGTTGCAAAATTATAACTTCCCCCTCCAACAGTTGCAGTTAATCCTAATGCTTTATTGAATTTACCACCCCCTACAGTTGAATTATCACCTTCAGCTCTATTTGTAGCCCCTCCTCCTACAGTGGCATAATCTGCCGTAACGTTATTACCAGCTCCTCCACTAATAGTACTACCAGAACCAGCTGTTTGATTATTTCCTCCACCACTAATTATTGATCTTATTCCATTAGCTTTATTATTACTCCCACCACTTACCACAGACCAATTACCTGTGGCAGTATTACCAGAGGAAGCAGGAAAAACATTACCTCCTCCAGCAACAACAGAAAATATTCCAACAGCTGTATTATTCTGACCACCACTAACTGCAGCACCAGTATTACTGACCGTATTTTCAATACCCATAACGATCGTACTATCGACTGTATTTACATTATTAAAACCGATATTGACTTTACCAAAAAGAACAACATCTCCAACAACCTCCAATTTAGCTGAAGGTGTGGTAGTTCCAATACCAATCGAATCATTGGTTGTTTCTAACCTGACCACATTACCGTCATCAGTCCAGCCATTACCACTGCTGGTACCACCAATGTCTTCTGCAACTGTCCAAGAAGAACCATTCCATTTCATTACTTGACCATTAGTTGCACCATTCTGTCCGATATCATTAAAGCCTATTGTGCTATCTACAATACTGGCTCCAGTTACTGAATTA
>SWCD01024505.1_pt1 | contig 138553 bp, 108 predicted proteins | sample 4693011 | NCBI WGS metagenome assembly SWCD01 (sample SAMN10267278, study PRJNA491770) | bioreactor metagenome | isolation source: DHS bioreactor inoculated with marine | place: Japan: Omine Ridge, Nankai Trough
CGGGGAACACTCACAGAGCCGGGATCTGTGATCCCGGTGCACGTGGAACTGCCACTCGGCACCGATCGGTCCGCGAGAGTCCACCGGATTCACAGAATCCGGCTCCGTCAGCGTCGCGCCGCGCCCCACCGCTCGCTAATAAATAGGGACAGTTCCCATTTTTTAATAAATAGGGACAGTTCCCATTTTCTGAAAATAGGGAACTGTCCCTATTTTCTGTCAACCCGTCCCCACCACCGCCGTCAACTCACCGCGCATGACGATCACCGCCGGCCCGGCCAGCGTGACGCGCTCACCGCGATGCTCCACATGCACCACGCCCCCGCGCTGCGATGCCTGGTAACCGACGAGCGTTGTCTTGCCAAGTTTCTCGCTCCACCACGGCCCCAGCGTGCAGTGCGCTGAACCCGTCACCGGATCCTCATCGATCCCCGCCCCGGGCGCGAAGAAACGCGAGATGAAGTCGTAGTCAGCCGTTGTCGCGGCGGCCGTCACGATGACGCCGCGCACGCCCAACTGCTTCAGCGCCCGCTGATCCGGCGTCAGCGCTCGCACCGTCTGTTCATCCGCCACTTGCACAAGCAGGTCATAGTCGTTGCGCCCAAACGCCACGATGCTGCACCCCAGCGCCTCCGCCAGCCCCGCCGGCGCTTCCCCCACCGCAGCCGGCGTCGCCGGAAAGTCCAGCTCAATCAACTCCCCACGCTTGCGGCAAACCAACTGCCCGCTCTGCCGCGTGTGAAAGACGATCGGCTCACTCGCCGGCACGTGCCCGTCCTCCCACATCACCTTGGCGCTCGCCAACGTCGCATGCCCGCAGAGCGCCACCTCCACCGCCGGCGTGAACCAACGCAGGTCGTATCCGTCACCCGCAGCGCGCCGCACAATGAACGCCGTCTCCGCCAGGTTCATCTCCGCCGCGACGGACTGCATCCACGCCTCGCTCGCCGCCTTCTCAAGAACGCACACCGCCGCCGGGTTGCCGGCAAAGGGCGTACCGGTAAACGAATCAACCTGAATGATCGACTGGGGCATGGTGTCCTCCGAGTTGTCACTGAAGCGCGACCACCGGTCGCGGCTTTGTGAGTCTACGGCGCGCAGCCATAGTCCGCGAGCAGGATCCCCAGGTCCGCCTGGTCCGTATCGCCGTCGCCGTCGAGATCACCGGCATCACTGTCGCCGTACGCACCAAGGAGCACCCCGAGATCCACCTGATCCGTGTCGCCATCCCCATCGAGATCGCCGGGGCAGTCGGGCGGGTCATCCGCTTGCAGACCGAGACTATGAAACCCGCCTCCCGCGACGCCGATGTAATCGGCATTGGGCGTGGGCACATCGCATTGGCCGCGGCTGTTGTCTCCCCAGGCGACGACCGAGCCGTCCGCCTTCAAACCGAGACTGTGCCAGACGCCGCCCGCGATGCCGATGAAGTCGGCATTCGGCGCGGGCACGTCGCACTGACCGTCGTCGCTGCATCCCCAGGCGACAATAGAGCCGCCCTCCCTCAGCCCGAGACTGTGGTACCCGCCCGCCGCGATGCCGATGAAATCGGCGTTGGGCGGCGGCACGTCGCATTCGCCGTCGGCGTTCGATCCCCAGGACGCGACAGAGCCGTCCGCCTTGAGACCGAGACTGTGATACGTGCCCGCCGCGACGGCAACGAAGCCAGTATTCGGCGTCGGCACATCACATTGGCCGTAGTCGTTGTCTCCCCAGGCGACGATGCAGCCGTCCGCCTGCAGACCCAGGCTGTGGAGGCGACCTGCCGCGATGCCGACGAAATCGCTATTGGGCGCCGGCACGTCGCATTGGCCGTCGCCGTTCCAGCCCCAGGCGACGACCGAGCCGTCCGCCTTCAGACCGAGACTGTGGGCAAAGCCCGCCGCGATGCCGACGAAATCGCTATTTGGCGGCGGCACGTCCGCGCTTCCTCCCCAGACGACGACCGAGCCGTCCGACTTCAACCCGAGACTGAGTTCCACCCCCGCGGCGATGCTGAGAAAGCCGTCGTTCGGCGGCGGCACATCGCATTGACCGTCGTCGTTCTCTCCCCAGGCCACGACCGAACCCGTCTCCTCCGCCTGCGCGCCCGGGCTCGTGCCCAGCGTGACCAGCAACAAGACGGCAGTTGTCACGAGCGATCTGCGGCGATGAAACATCACGAGTCCTCCATCGAAGAGTGCACTGGCTCACCCTCACCATGAGCGTACACCGAGAAAGCGGACACGCGAGTGGGAATCCGGGGAATGGCGGGGAAAACGAGCGAACCCCACGAGTCCGGCCGTGACGCCGATGCCCGCAAACGAGCCGCAACCGCAAACGAGCCGCGACCGTGAGGGAGCGGTCTTGACGAATCGGCAAGCGGGAGACGACCGGAATTGCCCGCTCCGACGAGCGCGAGCGACGCCGATGGCGGTGGCGCGCTTGCACCTGGAAACAACCGCTTCCTCACGGGCGCGGCTCGTTGGAATCATGCAACCCTTCCTTACCCGCCGCCGGCGGACGGCTCGTTCGGAACTACGTCTTCACCGCCCGCATGACTTCGCTCACCGTCGTCAAGCCCTGCGTGATCTTCGCATAGCCGTCTTCGCGCAGCTCCGTGAGCAAACCATCTTCCCGCGCTGCGTTCGCAATCCGGCCGGCGTTCTGATGCTCCATCACCATCTCGCGCAGGCGATCGTTCGAGCGCAACAGTTCGAAGATGCCCAGCCGGCCGCGATAGCCCGTCTGCCGACAACTGCGGCAGCCGCTCCCTCGCATCAGCGTCGCCCCCGCAGGCAATTCCAGATCCCGGGGCAGGTCCGCCGCCTGCGGTTGGTACGGCTCGCCGCACTCCGGGCACACCTTGCGCACCAGCCGCTGCGCCAAAATCCCCTCCACGGAACTGGCGACCAGGTACGACTCCACCCCCATCTCCAGCAGGCGCGTCAGCGCCCCCGGCGAATCGTTCGTATGCAACGTCGAAAACACCAAGTGACCGGTGAGCGAGGCCTGCACCGCCGTCTCCGCCGTTTCCTTGTCGCGAATTTCGCCGACCATGACCACATCGGGATCGTGCCGCAGAATCGCCCGCAGCCCCGCCGCGAAGTTCAAGCCGATCTTGTGGTTCACCTGGATCTGGTTCAGGCCCGGCACGTGGTATTCCACCGGGTCTTCCACCGTGATCGCCTTGATTTCATCGGAAATCACCCGGGAAAGCGAAGCGTACAGCGTCGTCGACTTGCCCGAACCGGTCGGCCCGGTCACCAGGATGATGCCGTGCGGCTTGAGGATCAGGTCCTCCCAGGTATCGAGCACGGCCCCCTTCATGCCCAACTGCTCGAGCTGGAACATCACCGCGGACTTGTCGAGGATACGCAGCACCACGCCTTCGCCCCAGAGCATCGGGATCAGGCTGACGCGCAGGTCGTATTCGTGCCCCTTGTGCCGCAGCGTGATCCGCCCGTCCTGCGGCTTGCGCTTCTCAGCGATGTTCAGGTTCGCCATGATCTTGATGCGGCTGACGATCGCCGCCCCGTAGCGATTGATCGTGGTGGGGACGTTCGCCCGCTGCAGGATGCCGTCGATGCGATAGCGCACGTTCAGCTCGTGCTCGTAAGGCTCGACATGCACATCCGTGGCCCGCTCGCTCACCGCTTCGATGAGGATGTCGTTGACCAGCCGAATGACGCTGGCTTCCTGGGCCTGCTCCAGTTCGCTGCTGCTCGGGCCTTCTGTGTCGTCGAGGACGATCTCGGCGCCGGCGGCGGCGTTGAGCTCATCGAGCGTATCACCGCCCACGCCGTAGTTGACCCGGATGAACTTGTGCAGCTCCTGCTCATCCGCGAGGACGAGTTCGATCTTGCAGCCGGTCAGCAGCCGCAGCTCATCGAAGGCGGAAAGTTCGAAGGGATCGCTGGTGGCGATGCGCAGGGTGCCGTTGTCTCGGGAGATGGGCACGCAGTTCTGCTTGTAGACGAGCTTAGCGGGCAACGCCTCGAGGACCTTCTCCTCGATGGTGATGGTGGCGAGATCGACGATGGGCATGTCGAACTGCTCGCCGATGGCCCGCAGCACATCGCCCTGGGTGACGAAGCCGAGCCGAACCAGGACATGATCGAGGCGCTCACCCGACTCCTTCTGCGCGGTGAAGGCCTCTTCGAGCTGGGCTCGGGTGATCATTCCCTTTTCGAGCAGGATGGTGCCGATGCCCATCGGGGTATCCGTTCGTTGTCGTAAGCCGGGCGCGGGCGGTGTCAGAGAACCGGACACCGAGAGCCGGCGAAGATTCCGTTCCTTGGGCGAACCACAGTCCCGCCCGCTCTCATGGTCGACGCATGACGGGTCGGTCCTTGACTCGCAAATCACTTCGGAGATTGTACCCGCGCCCTCGCCGGGCCAGTTCACCCATTCCCGAAAACGACGCTCAATCGCCTGTCTTTGCACTAAAAAGGGGTGATTATCGGACATCGAGGCTCCGCCTCGATCCCAAGGGCCTCACCCGCCCGAGATCACTTTCGCCAGCTCCGCACGCTCCACCACGAACCGCCGGCAGGCGTTCTCGCGCACGCAGAGAAGCCGCCGCTCGCCGCCCGCCCTCACTTGCCCCACCGCAGCGTCGCCGTCACCGGGAAGTGATCCGAGGGATAGCGCCCCGCATCGTGCTCGCGCACGATCGCTGCCTCCACCACCTCGAGCGCCCCGTTCGCCAGCACATAATCGATCTTCGCCCCGTCCGCGGTGCCTTCGAATCCGTTGAACGTGCCCGCGTACTTCGCGTCCCGGTGCAGCACACGGTAGGTGTCGACCACCCCGATCGACTTCGCCGCCAGGATGAAGCGAATCTCGTTGCTCAGTTCGCTGGCGTTGAAGTCCCCCATGACGATCAGCCCCAGCGCCGCTTGCGGCGAGGCATCCCCGTCCTCCAACTCACCACCCAACTCCCCCGCCGCCCGCGCTGCGATCAACTCCAACCCCTTCTGCCGCGACGGCTGGTTGCGATGATCGAGATGGGCGTTGTACACCAGGAGCACACGCTCGCCGGCCAGATCACGCAAGCGCGCCCAGGTGCAGATGCGCGGAATGCCGTTGCCCCAGCTTCGCGAACCCGGCACCGTCGGCGTGTCGGAAAGCCAAAACGTCCCCGACTCCAAACACTCGAAGCGCTTCGGATCATAGAGAAGGGCGCTGAACTCGCCCGCCGCCTCGCCGTCATCGCGACCCACGCCGAGCGACTCATACCGCGGCAGCTTCTCCAGCACGTAGTCAAGTTGATGCTTCAGCGCCTCCTGCAGGCCCAGCACCTCCGGCCCGTAGTCTGCAATCGTCTTGACGACCAGGTCGCGCCGCTCACTCCAGCGATTCTCCCCATCGCCGGCGTTGTCGTAGCGGATGTTAAAGGTCATCGCCCGCAACGGCTTCTCCTCGCGCGCCTCAAGCTCGCTCAACTTGAGATGCGCCTCCAGAAACTCGAACATCGGCTCCTGACATTGCCTGGCGAACGCCCGCCAGGGCGAGTGGCCCTCGCCTTCAAGCGGCAGGAACACATGCGGCAGCCCGATCTCCTCCGCCCGAGCCCGCAGCGCTTCCGCGGCGGAGAAGGGCACCACCGTGTCTTCCGTGCCGTGGATGATGAGCAAGGGCGCCTCGTCCGCCTCGATGGCGCGGGTCAGGCGCAGCGCGCCCCAGAGATCCACCACCGCCTGCACATCATCGCGCAAGCCGGGGTTGCCGCTCGCGCCCGGGCCGGCATCACTGTAAGCGCCGGCGAGGCAGAGGTACGCCCCCGCGGAACTGCCCAGGCAGGCGACGCGATCGACATCGACGCCCCAGGCCTCGGCGTTCTTCCGCACGAAGCGCACCGCCGCCTTGAAATCCGCCAGGGGCTTGAGGTACTCCACCGCCCGCGTCGGCTTGGTCTCGAAGAGGCGATAGTTGATCGACACCGCCACGTAGCCGCGCCGGGCCGCGTCCCTGGCCAGGTTGGTAAGGGCCCCGTTCCGCTTGTCGCCGCGCGTGAACCCCCCGCCGTGCACGATGACCAGCGCCGGCCGAAGGGCGGTCCCCTCGCCGGTCGGCCGGTACAGATCCAGGCGCAGCGTCTCTTCCGTGCCATCGATCAGACTGGGCGCCACCCCATAAGCGATGTCCCGCGTCACCGTGATCTCAGCGCTGCCCACCCCAGCCAGCGCCTGCCCCCGCACCGGCATCGCCACAGTCAAACCAAGCAAGCACCAGCAGACAATCCAAAGCGCGTGTCGCATGGCAATTACCCCTTCTCTGTAGAACCAAGCACAGTGGGTGAGTCGTGACCAGAGCACTCGAATTGCCCGATCACCTCTTTGACCCTGCCGATGATGAGTGTGAACGTGCGAATGACTGGGCGACCATCGAACGGATATCCCCGCTCACCGAAACGTATCTCCGTGGTGAAACGCAGCTTCACGTCCATCTTTGCTTGAGGCCCCGAGATCACCTCAGCGATCCTTCTTTCGTTTTCCGATATTGCCCCATCGCCGATCGGCTTATACGAGAACTCGCCCCCGATGCTGGTCCCGTGGGGCAAAGTCACCCAAACCCTACTCCTTCCCACTCTTGCGGCTGGCATGGCGATGCTATCTATCGCTGAACATGCCGTGATGACGGGGATGATGTGGTGTTTATCAGCATTGTTGATCTTCGCGAGGAGCCACAGGGCGTTGTCGTCGATCGGGCCGCTTCCGTTGCAGGGTTGCATCGACTCGATCAATGCTTTCTCAGCAGGACCGACTCCACAGAGATAATCCCCAGCTTCGCGTCTGTACTTCTTGGGGTCCCGGAAGATCGGGAACTGGAGTCTGAGGCGCCTTGTGTCAGATTGATCGAGGCTGCTGAGTTGGAAGACGAGCATGTCAAGCGCGGATCTGGCGTTGTGCGCGAATTCGCCGATCGTGATGCCCCACTCGCGCGGAATCTCGGTGATTCGTTTTGCCCACAGGATGTGCTTTCCGGGTTCGGAAGCGGATTCAATCCGAAGGGCGTGCATTTTCGTCTCGCCGATGGTTTGGACACAATTGCGCAGCGTGTCGATGTGCTGCTGTGCCCGTGCAAGTTTCAGGTTCGCGTCGGCGAGATTGAGCAAGGTGCCACTCCTCGACGTTGATTCCACTCACCAGAACTGACTGTGATAGCAGCGAGGACTGGGCCGTGGCAACTCCGCGCCTGACGGCGACCTCGCCCCGGCGTCTCGCAACGTGGCGTCGAACAACCTCACGTCAGCGTTGGCGTCGACTCTGAACGAGCCGCGACTGTGAGGGAGCGGTGCCTGCGATCACCCGACTCCAGATCGCCCTTGGCGTCCGCGAGCCGGCAGCGTGACAGCACAAGCGCTTGCCGACTCCTTGGCAACCGCTCCCTTACGGTCGCGGCTCGTTGCTGGGCGGGACGCCCGCACCACCCCGATCACCCCCTCCTACTCACTGGTCGGCCCCCACCCGAATTCCCCAACTCCCAGATTCCCCAATTCCCCAATTCCCCAGTTCCCAAATTCCCAAATTCCCTCTCCGCCCCGGAACCACCACTCGATACTATGCGTACCATAGTATGCAACACCAACCGGAGACCCTCCCATGCGGATCGAACGCGAACTCATGCGCGGGGCCGGGCCCGTGGCTGTCCTTAAACTCCTGAAAGACAAGGAGATGTACGGCTACGAGCTGGTCCAGGCACTCGAAGATCGCTCCCAGGGCGTCCTCGAGATGGGCCAGTCCACGCTCTATCCCATGCTCTACAACCTCGAAGCCAAGGGCCTCATCGAGGCGGCCTGGCAGGAGGCGGACAGCGGCCGCAAGCGCAAGTACTACCGCCTCACCGACAAGGGCGCCCGCAAGCTCGCTGCCGACACCAAGGAGTGGCGGGCCCTGGCCGAGGCCATGCGGTCGCTGGGCATCCTCGGCGGGCAGGAAACGCCCCAACCCACGCCCCTGCTGGGAGCGCTCGCATGAATTCCTCCGCCACACCCAACACCACCTCCGCGGTCGGCTCGCGCTGGCGCTTGCTCCGCACGACGCCGCTGCGCGATGTGGTTCGCCTTCGGCTCACGGGTCGGCTGGATGTCGCCGCTCACCTCGCCGGCGCTGATCTGCCGGCGGCCTTGCGCGAGGTGGTTCAGGACATCATTCGTCGAGCCCGGCTCAATCGTCTGGAGCGCGCGGACTTGGCCGAGGAACTGATCGCCCACTTCCAGGACGGCCTCAGCGCCGGTGAATCCGCGGATCTCCTTCAGGAACGGTTCGGCGATCCCAGGCAGGCGGCTCGCCTGCTGCGGCGGGCTCGCAAACGCAATCGCACCTTCAAACAGCAGGTCATCATGCGCACCATTCAATTCTTCCTGATTCTCGTCGGCGTTGTTGTGATCGGCTACGGCCTCCTGGCCCTGCGCTACTTCACGGGCACTCCCACCATCAGCAAGGACTATCTGGAGAAGCATCAGCAGCGCGCCCTGGCCGCCCCGCCGGAGCAGCGCGCCTGGCCCGACTATCGGGCAGCCTACGTGGCGCTGGGCGACCTTCCCCGCAGTGTCAGCGACATGAGACGACCGGGCGATGTCGGCTGGCCGGAAAGCGTGGCCTACTTGAGGTCGCACGCGGGCACGCTGGCCTCGCTGCGGCAGGCAGCGCAGAAGGACGCCTTCGGCTTCATCCCCGACTACAAGTTGCGCCCCGATGATGTCGTGCTCTACAGCGAGACGACCCCTGACATGCTCACCGGTGACTATCAGACGAAGACCATGATCGAAGTCCTGCTGCCGCACCTGGGCCCCATGCGTGTGCTGAGCAAGGCGCTCAGCGCCGACCTGCGCCTGGCGGCCGAGGAAGGCGACGCCCAGCGGACTACGGACAACGCCCTGGCGGGACTGTCGCTGGGATCGCATGTGCAGGAGACGCCGTTCCTCATTGCCGACCTGGTGGCCTACGCCATCTGGCATGTCACCTGCAAGGACTTGCAGGCGGTGTTGACCCAGCAGCCGGACCTCTTCACCGATGAGCAGTTGCTGCAACTGGGGCACGCCCTGGCGGCGCTGGGCGATGCCGGCGTGCCGCGCCTGCATCTCGAGGGTGAACGCGACATGTTCGACGACATCCTGCAGCGAATCTACACGGACGACGGCGACGGCAACGGTCATCTGACGGCGGAAGGCTTTGAGCTGATCGAAGGCATCATGGGCTTCAGCGGATGGGACGACGGCCTGGGCGGTGTGACGGGCCCGGTGCTGTCGGCCATGATCGCCGATCGCCAGGAGATGCAGCGCAAGTACGAGGACATCTTTGCTCTGGCGGAGGCGGAACTGCACCTGCCCTACCACCGCCGCCCCAAGCCCACGACCATGGAAGTTCGCGTCGAGGAGATCGCCGCCTCGCCGACCCTGCGCACGCGCTACATCCTCATCGCCACCCTCATGCCCGCCCTCTCCCGGGCCGCCTTCCACACCGACATGATCACCCAGAAGCGGGACGGCCTGCTCGCCGCGGTCGCCCTCGATCGCTACCGCCGTGATCGCGGCGCCTACCCGGCAAGCCTCGACGCCCTGGTCCCGGCCTACCTCCCCGCCGTCCCGCTCGATCGCTGCAGCGGCGAACCCCTGCTCTACCGACTGGAAGGCGGGGCGCCCCTGGTTTACGCCACCGGCCCCGACGGCGATGACGACGGCGGCCGCCTGCCCCCCGCGCGTCGTCGGCGACGGCATCGGCGTCTGGCAAGACCGCAACGCCACCCCAGGCGATCCCGCCCCCAACGACGGCGACTGGCTTCTCTTCCCCCAACCGGCGCGCGATCCCATCCTCGACGACGAGGAAGACGACTTCTGAGGCACCCTGATAGCGCCGCGCCCCCGGCCCCCCCACCGGAAGCCGCGGGCCGACTCGGGCAGCGAAGGCGCGTGATCACCTCACTCCAGCGCGCGCCAGCCGCGCCCACATCCCCTCACCCAATCACACCCTCGCGGTCACTGCACCAGGCCTACCCCCCCAGTGGGTTGCCGGCCCTGACTTCATTCGGCGAGGCGGGGCGAGCCCCCACGCCGTTCCTTGCACGCAACTCGCCCGGACCGCAAAGACGGAACCGCAGCCGAATCCATACCGGCCGGCCGAATCAAGTGATCCATCCATTCCGCCGACCCTGCTGGTGACGGCGATTCCGCGGCGCTTCGGGAACCGGCCCTCTGACCGCTCCCCTGCCCACCGCGGCTGACCCAAGCAAGGGGACTGCGATGAGTGCTGACTTCACCGGGAGTGCGAACTCCGCTACACCTCGAAGGCGTCTCAAGCCGACGCCCCGCGCTGAGGGGGACACCGTCTTCGTGGGTCGGCAACCCATCCTCGACAGGCAGCAACGCGTCTACGGCTACGAACTCCTCTTCCGCTCCGGACGCACCAACGCCTACACCGGCACCGACGGCGGACAGGCCACCTGCACCACCGTCAACAACTCGCTTAACATCATCGGCCTCACCGAACTCGTCGCCGGCCGCAAGGCCTTCGTCAACATGACCCGCGAGCTGCTCGTCAGCGACTTCTACGCCGTCCTCCCGCCCCAAAACGCCGTCATCGAACTGCTCGAAAACACCGAGCCGGATACGGAAGTGCTCGATGCCTGCCGTCGGCTCAAGCAGGCCGGCTACAGGCTCGCCCTCGACGACTTCGTCTTCGCAGACCGCTTCGCCCCCCTGGTCGAACTCGCCGACATCATCAAGATCGACTTCAGCCTCACCTCGATCGACCAAGGCCGCGCCCTCATGCAACGCCACCCCGGAGCCACCTATCTCGCCGAGAAGATCGAGACCCAGCAAGAGTTCCAACTCGCCCAGGAAGCCAACTACGCCCTCTTCCAAGGCTACTTCTTCGCCAAACCCGAAATCGTCGAGCACCGCGACATCCCCGCTTCCCAACAAGCCTATCTGCTGCTCCTGAGCGAAGTCGCCAGGCCCGCCCTCGATCTCGCCCGCCTGGAACGCGTCATCCGCAGCGACCCTTCCTTCTCGCTCAAGCTGCTGCGCTACATCAACTCCGCGGCCTACGGCATCCGCCACAAGGTCAAGTCCATCCGCCACGCCATCCTCCTCCTCGGTGAACTCGCCTTCCGAAAGTGGGCCTCCCTCATCGCCACTACCTGCCTGGCCCAGCAGAGCGCCGAGGAACCTCTGCGAAACTGCCTCACCCGCGCCGATCTCTGCGACCGCCTCAACGAAGACCTCGATGTGCCCGGCACCGGCTTCGACCTCTTCTTCTTCGGCCTGCTCTCCGGACTGGAAGCGGTCATGCACGCACCCCTGAAGAAGATCGTCGCCGACCTCCCGCTCAAGCCGCACATCCGCAGCACACTGCTCGGTGAAGCCGACGGAGCCCTGCGCGATCTCCTTCGCCTCCTCGTCGCCCTGGAACGCATCGACACCACCGTGATCTCCGCCCTCGCACCCAAGCTCGGCCTGCCCGAGTCGCGCATCCTCGAAGCACACGAACAAGCCATCCGCTTCTCCGACACCATGCTCGGCAACGCCCCCCTCACCGCCGCCGCCTGATACGCCCACAACCAAAACACCCGTCCAAAAACCATACAAATCCCTTGCCCCGACCCCATCGCGCGCCATGATTCTCCCATGCCGCGACCCCAACCCCACCCCTTCGACCTCCCCTCACTCCACACCAAACCCTCCTGGCACAACCGGGCCGGCCGCGTCGACCGCTCCGCCTGCCTCGCCCTCCCCGCCTCCGCCCTCTGGCGCCACGCCGACTTCCAGCCCGCCCGCAACTTCCAAGGCAGAACCGCCCGGGCCCGCTACCTCCTCACCGCCCACGAACTCAACGACCACATCGCCCACGCCCGCCCCCGCCAACTCGTCGGCGACCAGCGCACCAGCAAGTCCAACGCCATGCGCCACCCCCACCGGGGTTCGCTGCCATCACCACACGCCCGCATCCCCAACCCCAACCGCGGCCCCGCCCGCACGAAACGCCTCTGCCTCCCCTTCGACTGGACGCAAGAACTCACGATCGAGCGCTGGGCTTTCCCCATGGATGAGAAGAAGACCCCGCGCTCGCTGAGCCGCCTGCGCACCGCCAAGGAGCGCCTCGACAAGATCGCCAAGGACTCCTCCAAGGATCGCGAAGAGCTGCGCCTGATGTTAAGCATCCCCCGCCCGCGCACCCAGCACTTCTTAATATGCCCAGCCTGCAACGAGAAGTTCGTCAAGCTCTTCCTCCCCCAATGCACCCAGCGTGAAGTCGACGACAGCGCCCTCGCCCAGGCCTATCTCCGCGACCGCGCCCTCCGTTTCCCCAACGCGCCCGGCGACCCCCAGGAAGCCCACCTCGTCGCCCGTTACAGCATCCTCTTCCACCCCCGCCAACTCAAATGCCGCCACTGCCTCGGCCTCCGCTACGGCGAGGCGCGCAGCGCCACATAACGCAAGTAGTCGCTTGCCGTCTTCGCCTCCCCCAACGCGTCGCGCCTTCACCTCCCCACGCGTGCGTCTTCGCCTCTCCCCCACGCGTGCGTCTTCGCCTCTCCCCCACGCGTGCCTCTTCGCCTCCCCTCCCCCCCCCCTCACCTCCCCTTCTTATGCAGTGGCCACCCGTCATACGCCTTCACAAACGCATACCGCTGCGCCTCCAATCCCTCCTTCCCCGGATTCCCCTCGATATACCCGATCACCCGTTCCACATCCGCAGGCGTATACAGAAACACTTTGTAAGGCCGCGCCCCCCACACCGGGTGCCCATCATCCACATCCTCGAACCTGCGAAGACGCAAGCGGCTCTCATTCGCCAGCGCCTGCCACATCGTCAGTGCCTCATCCCGGTGTATCCGTATCAGCACATGCGCATGATTCGTCAGCACCGCGCACGCGTAACACGTATACCCCCGCCCCCGCACCACCTCCCCGAACGCTTCCGCAGTGGCTTGCCTCTTCGCAGCATCCAACCACAACACCCGATGACTCATCAGCTCCCCCGCCGCCGCATGATACGCCCGCAACTCCTCCCGCGAAGGTTGCTCGCGCGCCGGCTTGCGTCCCCGATGAATCGGCCCCAGGTCTTCAAACTTCTCATCATAGAACCCCACCGACCCCGACCCGCGCGGATCGTTCACGCCCCAATGCCCATAGAGCGTCAGTATCAGATGATGAGCAACAATCCGCCGCCGCATGACTCCAGTGTAGCCCTGCATGTCCCCACCCGCACCCCCAACGCGTCGCGTCTTCGCAGCCGCAGTTCTCCCCATCTCCCCACCGCCCCCCCCACTCCTTCACGCCACCGCCTCCCACCCCGCACCCTCGCCCCACGCTTGCGTCTTCGCCTCCCCGTATCACCCCCCCAATGGGCCGACCCACAACCCAACACAAAGCCGCCACCGTTGGTGGCGCCCCGCCCATCGCCTCCCGACCCACCCCATGCCCCCTCGGTGGGGCGGGCCTCCCGCCCGCCTTGTGGACGCCGCACCCTCCCATCCCCGCTACAGTCCATTCATGGACTGCTATTCGCAGGACAAACGAAGCGCTGTCATGCGACGCGTACGGAGCTCCAACACCACCCCCGAACTCCGCATTCGGTGCTTACTCCACAGTCACGGCTACCGCTACCGTCTGCACGCCAAGGATCTACCCGGCAGCCCCGACCTCGTCTTCCCCGCCCGCCGCAAGATCATCTTCATCCACGGCTGCTTCTGGCACGGCCACGCCTGCCGCCGCGGCGACCGCACCCCCAAGACCAACCGCACCTACTGGCTCGCCAAGATCGAGCAGAACCAACGCCGCGATCAGCGCGTGCAGCGGCACTTACGCCGCCTCGGTTGGTCGGTCGCTGTCGTGTGGGAGTGTCAGACGCGCGACATCGATCGCTTGCTCGCGCGACTTGTGCGTTTCCTGGAAGCTGAACCTTGAGCGTCCCGCAACCTCGGCCTCAGCGCGTGCTTCTCAATCCAGCTAATGGCCGGAACACACACCGCATCCCCAAGGGCAAACAGCGCCTGTGTCGAGCCACACTCAAATCGATAGTCGCCAGCACCCATTAGCCGGGCGGCCTCTTGTACGTTCATGTACCGCGCGTCGATACGACCGCGCCCCGTCCGCACGACGATCTGCCGAGCGCTGCCGCCCTTCGGCGTTCGCAGACAACCAGCCAGCCCATCCGTACGCAGCTCAGCCGTCGATCGTTTCTGTCCATCGGGCCAGACTCGCATTCGCCGAAATGCGGTGTAGACGCGATAGCTCCGGCCGTTCCGCTCACTCTCCAATCGGTCGCGCTGGCGAGGCCACATCTGACTCAGCAGATAGTCGCGCCGCTCTTCAGGCCACCACTCCTTCGCAGGCGCCCTCACATCCAGGACATCTGAGAGCGCCGCGACCTCGCCACTCGGTGTTGGCAGCGGCCTGGGCGACCAGCGCACACCAGTTTGCTGACGCATCAGAGCCATGAGCGATTTCGGCCGCAGCGGCGACTCCTCTTCAATCGCCCGCTCATCAGCACCCAATTCCGCAACGATGTACACGCGCGGCCGACTCTGGGGGACGAAACACCGCGCATCGAGAACAAACGGATCAACTGCGTAGCCAAGCTCGCTCATCCGCTCCATCGCGTCGACGAAGTCCGCACCACCGTTCGAACGCAGGAAACCCACGACGTTCTCCAAGAGTATCAATCGAGGCCGGCGAGATCCCATCTGCTCGATGAGGTCAGCGAACGTCCAGAACAACGCGGATTGCCCGCGACGAATCCCGCCTAAGGCACCCGCCAATGAAAGATCGGTGCAGGGAAAGGACGCAGTCGCCAGTTCGAGCACACCCTCGCCCCCCAGCGCCTCACCAAACGGAACGCCCCGAATGTCTCGCGTGTCGTAATACCCTTGCCCGAAATGACTTGCGTACATCGCTGCCTTGTCTGGGTCGTTGTCATTGGCGTACACGCAGCGCCAACCTGCGCGTCCCAGACCAACGCGCACAAGACCAATGCCGGCAAAGAACTCTGCAAAGCGCCTTCCCTGCGTAGCGATCGGCCACAAGTTTCGATCTTGGTCAGATGCCACGGGACCATCGTAGCAGGGCGACTCCCAGACCGCCGCGGTATCAGGCTGCAGCCACACCAGTCGAAGCGAGCCTCTGAAACCGCAGCGGAAGCATGGCAAGTAGCTCCTCGGCGTTCAGGGCATGCAGGTCGTATGTCTCATCGAACAGGCTGATGTACCTCAGATAGGCCCTGATCGATGTTCCCGACTTCGTTGACTTCGCGCCATGTCGCAACGCGCAGCGCTCCTCCTGCCAGAAGAGTCGCCTGCACACCTCAACAGCAGCGTGAGACAAGGCCAGATAGCTGTAGGTGCCCCACTCCCGCTGCTCGTGCCGCTCCTGCGAGGGTGGTGCCATCAACAGAAAATCGGCGCGGCCACCATGGATACTGTAGAGATTCCACGGCAAATAGAGGAGGTGCTTCCGTGGACCCTGAAAATGGCCACTTCCTGGTACATACTTCGGAATGTCAAGGCGCTTTCGATTGCCACGTCCGTCGACGGGACAGATCAGATCGAAGCCACGAAGCGCCAACCACGACCAGATGCCAAGGTCAGTGCGCAGGATGTGGTCGTCGACAGGCCCTAACACCTTCACCAGGTACCTAGCCACCTCCAGTTTCGTCTCGCAAGGCGGGAACTCGATCTCTGGAGCTGACGGCACCTTCGTCGTATACGCATCCGACAGGAGCAGATCAAACGGCGCTGGCCGCGTCGGATCGTCCTTCAGCGCACAGAGGTACTCGACGAACTGCTCCCCTCCCAGTCGATTCAGTGCTCGCAGACGCATCTCACTCCTCCAGAGACTCTTCAAGGACCTTGATCTTCTCCAGGAATCGACCGTGCTTTCGGCAATACCCCTTCACAACGCGATCAATCCAATCTTCGCGTTCACCCTCATCCTCCCCGTCATCAATGGGCGGATCTTCCGAGTACCAGGCTCTGGCGAAACCAAGCCACTCAGGATCGATCTGGCCACCCTCTGCACTTCGTAGCTCGTGATCCAACACCTGACGTAACGCTGCCGGAATGATGCAGCCATGCACTAGCGGAGCGAACTGGCCGTTCTGGACGTTCGACTTAAACACCGCCGACTCTCGATTCAGCCAGAGTTCGTGCCCTAATCCTTGACTGCTCCTTAGTAGCCAAAGTTCTCCCTCCATAACGTCGTCGGGCTTCCAGACAATAGGAAACATGCTCTCGCCCCCATCTCCTCCATCGTCAGGACGCGAGGCACGAATCATGTCGCACGCTGCAACGAGCACCGCGTGATTGGCAGCATCCACGACGCGCAAGCGGAAACGAAGGCTATCGTGCTCCTTGAACTGCCTGAGCACGAGATCGTCTCTCGGCCGACAATCCACAACCGTCCCGAGATCGAAGCGTTGCAGGCGGAAGCTGTCGAAGGCTTCGAGCACGACGTACGCTTCATCCGGCAACTTCTTGCGGTTGGGTCGCAAGTCGATGTCAGCCTGAAACGGTGGCGGGTCTCCAGGAAGAATGCGAATCTGGATTTGCCTCGCACTGATCTTCCGCCGCCCCGTGAAGTAAATGCGCGGCATCAGCTCTCCTCCTCATCGGCTACTGGCTCAATGACGGATACTTGGTAATCGAGGGCCACATGCGGGGAGAATCCCGTGAGCACCACCTCATACTCCCGACTACTAGGCGTCGCCACGAGGAGATTGTGGCTCAGGCGGCTCACTTCGGCGTTCCGCGCGCCGATCTCAATCTCGTCTCCATCGGTGAATGAGAAGTCCTCTTTGGAGTGCTTCTTGAACTGGTTTCGCCTGCCAGGCGCGCCGTACGCCGCCAGTATTCGCAAGGGTCGTGGCTCACCCTCGAATCCAGGACTCGGCCCGACAGCAATGCCGCAGTTCTCGGCTCGCTTAATCGGACGCACAATCCACTGCCGCTTGGAGGGAGAAATCTCGTCGGGAGGATCGGGTGGCGTCGTCTCGTCATCAACATCAACGACTGGCGTGTCATCCGTCTCGTCAGGTGCATCCGGCTGCGGCTCCACGGGCGTCACGGGAAGGGGCGACGGTTCGGGTCTCGGCAGCAGGGTCGCCAGTGTGAAGAAGTCGGCCTCATCCTCAGGCGTTAGCAGCATGTCCGCTAGCCTACGTACGACGTCGAGCACGTAGGCAACCTTCTTCGTCCCGCGGTCATACTCCTCCGTCAGCCGTGGCACATCTCGCTGGCTCCAGCGCGTATGCGATACGTTCTCGCTGGCGCGGAGCAGCGCGTAGGCCGACGGGCTCTCGTCTCCCTCTTCCGGCCGATCCGCAATGAGAATCGAACGCAAACCGGGGAAGCGAGCTTGCTTGCCCGCATGATCGATGAGCGTCAGCCCACCGCGCAGGTATAGATCGTCGCACCGATCACTACCCGGCTCGTATTCCATGAAGACTGAGACCGCTGACCAAGCAAGCCGCTGGCCCTTCGGCTCGATCGGGACCGGAACTCGAAAGGCGAGCCGCCGACCCTCGTACAGCTCTTGGTAGAGGCGCTTGCACTCATCCTTGCCGAGTGCCTCCCGGGAGATCTTCGGGATCTTTGGCTCGCTCGGCTTGGGAAGCTCCATTGCGATCTCGCGCCCCTCCGCCAGTATCCAGCGAGCAAGCTCTATGCGCTTCCGGATTATCTCCTTCTCGCCACCCCTCCATTCAATCCGGTCAATGGCAGAGTCAAAGCGATCCCGATCTAGGACTACAGGCTCCGCCCCTTCCCGACCTACTTCGATCACGAGTCGCCCCTCCAGGATTCGCATGAAGAAGTGCGCCGCCGCCGATCTAGTCAACCTGTCCTGATCAACTGACCTATCCGGCAAGGGGACAACAACGGAGAGCCCCTTGTCGCCAGCTTTGCGTCGCAGCCCGAAATCCTGCCGGAATGACTCAACAAGGCTCGTGTCATCAATGGCTTGGAGTACTCCGTCCTTGTTGAACCGGGCAAAAAGCCCTGTGTGGTCGAGAAGCTGCCTGCTGCCGTCGAGCACATGCTCTTCAAGACGAGCCAGTCCAGCGCAGACGGTAACGAGGCCGCCATGATCGTCGCGCGTGCTCAGCCCGAAGAGAGTGTTGATGCGTGAACTGTCCTGGAAGACCATCTTGCCAATACCGAAACTCCCAAGACGATCGCGCTGCTTTGCCGTAATGCCGAAGTTCATAAAGAAGAAATGGAGTCGATGCCCGGGCTCATCAGCTCTTGCAGCCATCGTATCCTCGGGAACAAGAGGGCCGGTCAGGCCGGTCGTCCCAAAGTCTTCGATGACAAGGCATGGAATGTCCTTCTCCAGATCATCGACGGACTCCTTGCTCAACTTCGGCTGCTGGCGAAGATGCGGCCTGAGCGCATCGAAGTACTTCGGAGCGGCGGCTTGCCGAAGAGTCGTGAACGTAAAGCACAAGCGCACAACCTCTCCACTTGTCTCAGCATCAATCGCATTCTGTACGGTCTCACGCACCAACCGATCCGCGGCGTCCTGTTCCGTAAAGAACTGCACCTCATTCGAATACTCGTGCGTCGCGTGGGGATCCACCTTTCGAAACCACCACTGTGGGCCGCTGCTCGTTGACATAGTTCCGATCACTCCCGCATGGCGTCCCAGGCCTGCTCCACAGCACCCCTGTCGACGCATCCAATGGCCAGCTCATAGTTGGCTCGTCCCCGGCGGTGGAGGACGCCGATATCCCGGAGCCAACCCAACACAAGATACACCTGATAAGAGGGCGCCGCCTCCCCCCCCACACCGCGCACGACGCCGAGTTCCTCCACGGAGAAGGCACCCGAGCCGCCCCAGCCCTCGATCGCATCAAGCATGCCATCCACGACCTCGCGGGGAGCCTTGTGCTCGTACTCCTCCCTCGACTTCTTAGACCACCCCACTTTCACAAGCATCTCCCGGCGTCGCTCATAGAAGGGATAGCTGCCCCCTCGCCCCCTCCCTGACTCCACATCGTCCGACGAGCTCGCCGTGGACCCCCCACTTCCAGGGGTGGTGCATTGCAAAGAAAGCGGTGCCTGATTCCCAGGGCCTGCAGCCGTCCCGAGATCGTCGAGGCACTTGGCAATCTTCGCTAGATCATCAAGCTGCTCAAAGCGCTGCGCATCAATCTCACTCTTCATGAGTTCGCGCACCGCAGCCGACGCCACCGCCAGAATCCTCGATACGTCCCGGTGAATTGCCACACACCCAGAATACAGGCACATTACAGCTTGTCAACGCACAGATCATCCAATTTGTGCCCACCAACAGAGCTGCGTTATCGGACTGTCGTGGGCGGCGCATAAGAAAACCCGCACCTTTCGGCGCGGGAATTCAATTCCGCTTCGGCCTCTCGGACCGGTGAACAGTTGGGTCAGCCATCGCGAGGCATCGCTGCCTCACTTCCCACCCCGGGGGGTGGACGAGAACGTGTTGACTTAGCAACCGGAGAGATCGCTCTATCCGGCAGTCTAAATTATCCCTTAGAAAGGAGGTGATCCAGCCGCAGGTTCCCCTACGGCTACCTTGTTACGACTTAGTCCCAGTCATCGAGCTCGCATTCGGCACCACTGAAACGTGGCGACTTCGGGCGCTCCCGACTCCCATGACTTGACGGGCGGTGTGTACAAAGCTCAGGAACGTATTCACCGCGGCATAGCTGATCCGCGATTACTAGCGATTCCAACTTCATGCAGTCGAGTTGCAGACTGCAATCCGAACTGGGGCGTGTTTTTTGCGATTTGCTCCACCTCGCGGTCTCGCGTCGCTCTGTTCACGCCATTGTAGCACGTGTGCATCCCTGGACGTAAGGGCCATGAGGACTTGACGTCATCCCCACCTTCCTCCGGTTTGACACCGGCAGTCTCGCTAGAGTCCCCGACATGACTCGCTGGCAACTAGCGACAGGGGTTTCGCTCGTTAAGGGACTTAACCCGACACTTCACAGCACGAGCTGACGACAGCCATGCAGCACCTGTGCATGTTCCACCCAAAGGGCGTCATCCCGATTTCTCGGGACTAATACATGCATGTCAAACCCAGGTAAGGTTCTTCGCGTTGCTTCGAATTAAGCCACATGCTCCACCGCTTGTGTGAGCTCCCGTCAATTCCTTTGAGTTTTAGCCTTGCGACCGTACTCCCCAGGCGGCACACTTAACACTTTTGCTCCGGCCAGGAAAGCGTCAAAACTTCCCCGACCTAGTGTGCATCGTTTACAGCGTGGACTACCAGGGTATCTAATCCTGTTTGCTCCCCACGCTTTCGTGCATGAGCGTCAGAACTGGCCCAGCCGCCTGTCTTCACTTTTGGCGTTCCGATAGATATCTACGCATTTCACCGCTCCACCTATCGTTCCGACGGCCCCTACCAGTCTCAAGATCTGCAGTATGCCCAACAATTCCACGGTTGAGTCGTGGGATTTCACAAGGCACTTACAGATCCGCCTGCGCACGCTTTAAGCCCAGTAATTCCGATTAACGCTCGGGCCCTTCGTCTTACCGCGGCTGCTGGCACGAAGTTAGCCGGCCCTTCCTTTGGGTCTGGTCATTTGCTTCCTAAACCCTGACAGCAGTTTACACGGCGAAGCCGCTTCATCCTGCACGCGGCATTGCTCCGTCACGCTTTCGCGCATTGCGGAATATTCGTCGCTGCAGCCTCCCGTAGGAGTCCGGGCAGTGTCTCAGTCCCGATGCGGCGGGTCATGCTCTCACACCCGCTACCCGTCTTCGGCTTGGTGAGCCATTACCTCACCAACAACCTGATAGGACGTTCCCCGCTCCTTCGGCGACCGAAGTCTTTCATCCGGAGATCTTATAGGGTATTACGCCAAGTTTCCCTGACCTATCCCCTACCAAAGGGTACGTTAGGAACGCATTACTCGCCCTTCCGCCACTGTCCCCAGTCCGAAGACTGGTTCTCGTTCGACTTGCATGCTTTAGCCATGCCGCCAGCGTTCAATCTGAGCCAGGATCAAACTCTTCAATTGATGTCTTTCGAACGCCGACGCGGAGGTCGACGAGTCATGACTTGAGAGAGCCGAACCTGTTGCTGACGTCCGTAGACGCCAGCCGGTCTATATCACAGCTTCCGAAGAAGCTGCGCCATCGGTCGGCGAAACCGATGGTTCCTTTGAGCATTCTCAAAGGCAGAAGCACTTTCACTCACAGAGAATGCTCTCGAGGCCTCGGCTGTGAGACGAGACCTCGAACAGTTTTCCGCTTCCAACTTCCCTATGAGGCAGGAAGAAGGTTGCGTCACATTCTCGCGGTGACCCAACTGTTCACTTGTCAAAGAGGCTCGGGAAGGCGATACGACACCTCCCGGTGACTTGCTCCGTCACCGAAGCGGGGAGTCATTCTCCGCGCCCCTCAGCTCCGTGTCAACACATCATGCTTCACTGAAGCAGACTTTTTTGGACCAAACTGAACACGAGACCGCGTCTAAAGCCCGATAACACACCCCAAAGACCGCACATCACCCGAACAACCCTGCCCATCCGAAGCGGCGACTAGGGATTTCCGCCGATGCCGTCGCAGCGCAAGTCGTTGCGGGTGCTTGTGCAACCACGCTGCGGGTCGACGGGTTGGGGCGGCGGTGAATCAGTTTCGGCGAGTTGAGCTGCTGGAACCCCGTCGCGCGCGGCGGGCGTCGTCATCCGACACCGCGAGGATCGCGACCCAGAGCATGTCGGGCTTGAGGCGGGCGAGTTCGCGGCCGGCGGCGCGCAATGTCGCCCCACTCGTGCACACATCGTCCACAAGAACGACGTCCCAGCCGCGCAAGGCCAGGTCGCGCCTCGGGCGGAAGGCCTTGGCGACGTTGCGGGTTCGGTGCGACGGCTGGACGGCCCGCTGGCTGGGGCTGTGGTCGCGGGCGAGGTAGCGGACGAGGTCGCAGCCGATCGCGGCGGCGGCGCCGCGGGCGATCTCGCCGGCGTGGTCAATGCCGCGTGAGACGCGGCGGCGCCAGGTGGTGGGCATGGGGGTGATGACGGCTCGCTTCGGGTCGAGGCCAGCGGCGAGGAGGCGCTCGCCGAGCCGGGCACCGAGTTGGTGGGCGAGGGTGACGTAGCGGGTGAACTTGATCTGGTGGATCCACTCGACCATTGGTTCGTCGTAGGCGGCGAGACGGACGAATTGGTTCCAGGGGAAGCGGCTGCCGCGGCAGTGGGCGCAGCCCTGGTCGTCGGCTTCGTGCGGGCCGATGTGGACGCCGCAGCGATCGCAGTAGGCGTCGAAGGGATCGGGCTGCCAGTCGAGGTCTTCGACCTGGACGGCCAGGGGCGGGGAGGTATGGGGGAGGATGGCCTGCTCGATGGGGAGAGCGCTGCGGGCGAGGCGCTGGAGGTGGGGTCGGAGGCGGGCGCGGGTTGGGGGCGCTGGGGTGGGCACCGGGTTCCCCTTGGGTTGGTGTTGATTGTATTCGATGTGGGGAGGACTTCCCGGGGTGGTTTGGTTGGGAGGGGAGGTCCCACGTGTGTGGGGCCAAATGGGGGAGGGCGCGACCGGCGGTCGCGGCTTTGTGAGGGAGGTCGGTGAGGCGGGGACAGCGCTCCCCGTTGGGTCGCGGCTAAACGCGGGAAGGCGGAGACGCGAGCGGATGGGGAGGCGAAGACGCAAGCGGGTGCGGATAATCCGCGCGGATGTCATCCGCGGCTTTGGGTCAGGGGGTGCAGCCGTAGTCGGCGAGGAGGATTCCGAGGTCGGCTTGGTCCGTGTCGCCGTCGCTATCGAGGTCACCGCCGGCGTCGAACTCGTAGGCGGCGAGCAACAGGCCAAGGTCAGCCTGGTCGGTGTCATTGTCGCCATCAAGGTCGCCGGGACATGGTTCAACCGCATGCCTGTTGAAGACGGCGACCTCACTGCTTGCTTGATTGGCAACAGCGATCTCCACCACAGCATCAGTGTCGAGATCATTCAACACGACCGCAACGGGTTCATCGCCCGCAAGGTAGGCAACGGACGACTGGAAGACGCCGTTCCCCTGGTTGAGCAGCAGCCAGACGGCATCGGTCGTGTCGACTGTTGCCACAAGATCGCGGTCACCATCACTGTCCAGGTCCGCAAGTGACACAGCGCCTGGCGATCCACTCACGTTGTACTCAGCAAGGACGGTGAACGAGGCAGTACCGTCGTTTGCAAGGACGAAGATCGTGTTGCCTACAGCGTCCGCAACGACCGCGTCGATGTCTCCGTCACTGTCGACATCGTCGAGGTCGATGGAGGTGAGTGACACCCCAACTTCAAAGACCGACTCGCCACCGAAGAAGCCCATTGTTGTATGGCGTCTGACCGAGACACTTCCATCCGCGTTGCAGGTTGCGATGTCATTGTCGCCGTCCCCATCGAGATCGCCGATCAGCACGCGCGTCGGTCCCCCTCCCATGTCGTGGGCCCAGAAGAACTCAAACGTGCCATCACCGTTGTTGGTGAGAATCGTCACGATGTCGCCATCTTCTCCCGTCACGCACAGATCAGGGGCGCCGTCACCATTGAGGTCGCCGATCGCTGCTGAGGTTGGCCGACCGCCCACGGCGTGATCTGTTCGCGGTGCGAAACTCCCATCTCCTTCGTTCAGCAGCACTGAGACTGTGTTGTCGTCACGGTTCACAACCACAAGATCCATATCCCCGTCCCCGTCGAGATCGCCGGACCTCACATCACCTGGGGCACTACCCACTGCGACCTGGCGGCGATCAGCAAACCGCCCATCGCCCTGGTTGAAGAGGATCGAGACTGAGTCGAGACCATGATCCGCTGTGGCCAGGTCAACGTGTCCATCTCCATCGAGATCTGCTGCCACCACTGACATGGGTTCCAGGCCTACCGGATACATCTGGGGACTACCTGCCTGGAGTTCGTATGCTCCCATATCGACGCGATCGGCGCTGTTTGGCGTGTTGGGATCATCCAGAATGCGTGGGCGGCCATCAAGATCAAGATCGCAATCTGGCGGCACCAAACCGTCGCTTCCAGCATCGAGACAGGGTGAACCGATGCTGAGGCGGTAGTCCTCATCGCCGGTCCCCTGGAAACCGTCCGAGCCAAGTGCATCTGCAAAGAGCGGATCCGTGCCAATGTTCCCGGCACCTCCGTAGGAGCCTGTCCAGCCTTGGATGCAGCAGTAGTCGACATCCAGCGACCCGCCGCTATATCTCAGTTGCGCCAGCTCTCCAGTACCACTATCCGCCCGATTCGCCCAGAGTACGGAGTTCGCAAACACTCCTGACTGAAGCTGGGGCACGGTGTTGACTCCTCCACCCAGTGGGGCCGTGTTGTCAACGACCGTGCAATTGTGCATCGTGAGGACGCCAGAGGCGCTGACAGCACCACCACTCACTGCAGCATCGTTGTGAGCGAGGAGGCAGTTGACAAGTGTAAGCTCAGCCTCGTTGGCAATAGCACCACCCGAGTACTCGCTGCTGTTATCCAGGAACTGGCAGCGTACCAAAGTCAGGCTGCCGCTAAAGGAGTTGACAGCAGCCCCGAACCCTCCGGAGTTCCCTAGAAAACTCGAGGTCTCGACCCTGGGGGAGCCGTTGCGCGTGTAGAACGCTCCGCCCACCCTGCCTGTGAGATTCTCCTCGAAGGTGCAGTCGCGAGCAATCGGATTGCCACCATCGCAGAAGAGCCCTGCACCGCCGGTCAGTTCGGGGTCGGACGATGTGCCGTCAGCGTAGCCGCCACGGATCGAGAAACCCTCTAGCAGTGTCGCCGCACTCACGGTCTCATCGGCGATCAGCACATGACGGGAGTTGTCGGCATAGTTGGCGAAGTCGGGACCGTCGTCCTCGGCCAGATCTCCGCTGAGTATGGACCTGAAGCGATTCACATTTCGATCGCTGGGGTTAGGTGCTCCGATCCCCGCGAAGCCGCCGAGTAGACGAACATGGTCCCGTAGTACAAATGCGGCCTCTCGATCGCCGGTTCCATTAGGATGAGAGGAGTCGCGATCTGGCAGGTATGTACCTTGCGCGACGAGTATTGCGGACTGCGGTTCGGCGACGGCGAAGGCGTCCTGAAGGTGATTGAACGCAGCGCCCCAAGATGTGCCATCGCCCCCCCGGATCGGCATCATCGTCAACGAAGATCGCAGCGACATAGATGGGCATGTTTGGCTCGTTCTCAAAGGCCCATCGCTGCGGAAAGTACATGGAAGCGTAGTGTGGGTCGTGGATCGTGCCCCACTCGAGCTCGACCCACCCGTACAGATAAACACCCGCAATCTCAAGCCGCACGCCAATGTAGCCGTGGTCGTCCAGGAGCCGGTCATAGCCGGACGTATCACCTGAGTATTGGGTGGACGTGGACAAGTTCTGCCAGTTCGCGTCAGGGCCAATCATGTCGCCAGGTTGGAATGGTGTCGGTGGCCTGATCCACGCCTCAATGCCGCTACCTCCGACCATGTACCCCGGATCCTGGGCGACCGAAGCGAACTCAGATGACCGGATCGCATCAACGACAATCTCCATGGAGGTGTCCTGGGAGCCGATCACGTAGAGCAGGCTCCACGGAGTCTCATCCCACGACTGGGTGGGTGGCTGCAGGATGTCGAGATACGCGTGTTCCCAGAATGGCGCGGACTCATAGTAGGGCACCCACAGGAACATCTGGTCCCTGTTGTCGTGCGCGACCACATCGGCGACGGCTATTGGGCTCATCACGAGACCGACAAGCAACGCGATGCAGTGGTGTTGGCGCAGCATGAGTCTCTTCCTCCGGGGGGTGGAATCGCTCTCACTTCAATCTACGCGTGATTCGGAGGGGGGGCGAACGGGAATCTGAGGGATTTGTCTGGAATTGGGCGGTGCGGGGGGCGTCCCGAGGCTGCGAAGCAGCCTCGGCTTTCGGGGGGAAGGGGAACGTGCGGTCGGGGAGGTGCGGGAGGGGAGCGGGAAGAGCGCGACCGACGGTCGCGGCTTTGTGGGGGGCTGTGGGGTGTGGGGGGGATTCCCGAGGCTGGCGAGCAGCCTCGGCTTTGGGGAGGCGACGACGCGAGCGTGGGGCGCAATCCGCGCCGATGCCATCGGCGGCTTTGGGCGGGGGACGCGATCCGCGCGGATGGCATCCGCGGCTTTTTTGGGGGGGATCCCGGGGATTCTTATCCCCGGGCTTTAGGGGGCTGGGGTGGTGCGGCGCAGGGGTTGCAGGCACCAGTAGGAGAGGCTGCGCCAGAGCCATTCGAGGGGGCCGAAGCGGAAGTAGCGCAGCCAGATGGGCGAGATGATGAGTTGGGCGATCCAGACCCCCACGACGATCAGGAGCAACTGCGCACGGGTGAGGGAATTGTAGTAGCCGAAGCCATGGCCGTAGAAGATGGTGGTGCAGATGAGGGTGTGGGCGATGTAGTTGGTGAAGGCCATCTTGCCGACGGCGGCGAAGGGGCGAGTGAGGGTGTGCAGCGAGGTGACGCGGCAGAGGATCATGATGAGGGAGATCCAGGTGAGGGCGATGAAGAGAGAGGCGGTGTAGTTGTAGTTGATGGCGACGAACATGCCATGGACGACTTCCCAGTCGTGGGCGTTGTTGGAGCGGACGCCGAGCAGGACGAGGGGGATGCCGATGAGGAGGCCGATGGCGGCGACGATGAGGTAGGTGGCGGTGGAGCGTTTGGCGGCGAGGAAGCCGAGCTTGAGGAGGGCCATGCCGATCAGCATGCAGGCGGAGATGCGCCAGAGGGTCATGATGAGAAAGAGGAAGGTCTGGAGCATGATGGCGGTGGGCAGGCGATGGGCCATTTGCCCGAGCCAGCCGCCCTGGTAGATGGATTCTTCCTGGGCGATCTGTTCGGCGGTGGGCGCCCAACTCTGCCCCATGCCGGCCTTCATCTGCTCGGCGGCGTCGGATGGCATGACGGTGGTCATCCAGGCGAAGAGCAAGTTGAAGGCGATGGGGATGAGCAGGAGGACGATGGCGATGAGGATGAGCCAGCGCGGGCGGAGCTTGCGGAGGAGGTAGACGGCCATGCCGCAGAGGGCGTAGGTGAAGAGGATGTCGCCGAACCAGAGGAGGTAGGCGTGGAGCATGCCGAAGAGGAGGAGCCAGGCCATGCGTCGGTAGTGCAGGCCGGCGGATCCTGTGCCGCGTTGTTCGAGTCGCTGGGCGAAGACAAGGACGCCGGCCCCGAAGAGCATGGAGAAGATCGTCATGAACTTCATGTCGGCGGCGAGATGGTGGATGAGCCAGATGGCGTAGTCGAGGCCGGTGAGGCGGCCTGGGCCGGGGACGGCGGCATGGGGGTTGAAGTAGGCGGCGGAGATCATGCCCATGGAGACGACGTTCATGGCGAGGATGCCACAGACGGCGACGCCGCGGAGAACGTCGAGGGAGTCGATGCGTTCGCTGTCGGCGATGGGGAGTGGGGATGGCTCGTCGGAGATGGGGGGCGCGAGTTCTGCCATGGCGGGGGGTCCGGAAGGTATGGAGGATGGGCAGCGCCAGGGCAGCGGATCGTGAGGCGCGGCGTCGCGGCCGGCGTGGTGGGGCATGGTAGCGGGCGGTGCGGTGGGAGGGGGGGCTGGGAGGGCGTCGGGAGGGCGTTGGGAGGGGTGCGGGGGGGCGCGGAGCGGCTTGGGAGGGGTGTCTCGGCGGCTGCCGGCGAGGTGGTCCGTGAGGTGGTCCGGGCAGGGCGGATCCCAAAAACGACAGGCCCGCTAGGCAATTGCCAGCGGGCTTGGGGGTGGGGGTGGGGAATGGAGCCGATCGGGCTTGAACCGACGACCTCTTGCATGCCATGCAAGCGCTCTCCCAACTGAGCTACGGCCCCAAATGCTGAATGTCGTCGCCGGCCTTGGGCCGACGAGCCGTAAAGGTACGCGATCCGGCGGCGACGTCAAGCCGACTCCGGCAAGCGGTCGGTGGATTCATCGGCTGGGCGGCAGCGGGGGTTCGATGGGGAGTGGAGAAAACGGAGAATCCTCGGGCTGCACCTCGGCGAGTGGGTACGAGATGTTGGGGGGTGGGCTCGCGTGGGTGCTGCATGTGGGAGGAGTCGGGGGCGGCAGGGCGCGAGGGTGGGAGGCGCGAGGATACCCAGGGCGGCGCTTCGCTCTGCTCAGGCTTCTCGCCCTCTCCTGGCCTGCCAGGACTGGCATAATGGGAGGCTGAGCAGGCAAGGCGGATCTGTGACCCCAAGGAGAGGACTCGGACCATGACGACGGATGGATCATTCAAGCAGGCGGCGGCGGAGCGGCGGCCGCATCGGGTGACGCTCAACCGCGGCTTGCGGGAGGTGATGAAGAAGTTCGGGGCGTTCGATGCGGCGGTCATGGAGGAGGGGGCCCTGTCCTTTCGGCACAAGGAGCTCATCGCGGTGGCGGTGGGCGTGGCCCTCCGCTGCGATGACTGCATCGGCTTCCACGTGGAGCAAGCGGTCAAGGCGGGGGCCAGCGAGGCGGAGATCCTGGAGGCTCTGGGGGTGGCGATCCTGCTCTCCGGCGGGCCGGGCGTGATGTACGCGACGCATGCGGCAGCGGCTATGAAGGAGTATTCGGAAGGGACGAAGGGGCCGAGGGACTGAGGGATCAAGGGATCTGGGAGATGTCCTCAAGGCCCCGGGTTCTGGATTGTTGAGCGGACCGGGTGAGAGTTATCCGGGCAAGGCTGAGGGGGCGATGTGCCGATGATGCGTACAATGCCCCCCAGCCCGGCGGCCTGGTGTCCGATTGCGTGTAGCGAACGGCCTGCCTGGCGGCGGAACGGAATCTGCCCATGAGCGGACAGGCCTGGTTTTGTGTCGCCATCATCGTGCTGATGATGTTCGCGTTGATGCGTCGTCTGGCCGGGCCGGACGTGATTCTCATGGGCGGGGCGACGGTTCTGCTCAGCTTCCGGGTCATCGAGCCGGCGCAGTTGCTGGCCTCGTTCGCCAACGAGGGTCTGGTGACGATCGGGGTGCTGTTCGCGGTGGCGGCGGGGCTGAGCGAGACGGGGGGCATGACGGTCCTCACGCAGCGGTTCCTGGGGCGGCCCAAGTCGGTGCTCAGCGCCCAACTCCGGATGATGCCTCCCGTCTCCGTGTGCAGCGCCTTCATGAACAACACGCCGGTGGTGGCGATGTTCATGCCGGTCATCGAGGACTGGTCGAAGAAGATCGGCTTGTCGGCCTCAAAGCTCTACCTGCCGCTCTCCTATGCGGCGATCCTGGGCGGGACCTGCACGCTGATCGGGACCAGCACGAACCTCATCGTCAACGGGCTCTACCATGAGGGAGGCGGCACGGCCCTGGGCATGTTCACCATCGCCCGCATCGGCCTGCCGGCCTTGGTGCTGGGCTCGGCCTACATCTGGCTCATGTCGCCGCGTTTGCTGGCGGATCGCAAGGGTCGGATCGACCGCGACATCGCCGAGACACGGAACTACACCGTCGAGATGATCGTGGAGGAAGACGGTCCCATCGACGGGAAAACGATCGAGAAGGCCGGCTTGCGGCATCTGCCGGGGCTGTACCTGATGGAAGTGGAGCGAGACGGCGAGCGTATCGTGGCGGTGGCGCCGGAACAGGTGCTGCGCGGCGGGGATCGGTTGATCTTTGTGGGCGTGATTGAGTCGGTCAAGGATTTGCAGCGTATTCGCGGTCTGCTGCCGGCAACCGACCAAGTGTTCAAGCTGAACGATCCTCGGACGAACCGGATCCTGGTGGAGGCGGTGGTCAGCGACAACTGTCCTTTGCGCGGTCGAAGCATCCGCTCGGGGAACTTTCGGACGGTCTATGACGCGGTGGTCATCGCGGTGCATCGCAACGGCCATCGCATTCGGACGAAGATTGGCGACATCATTCTGCGGCCGGGCGACACCTTGCTGCTGGAGACGCATCAGGGCTTCGTCGAGCAACAGCGGAATCGTCGAGACTTTTTCCTGACCTCGAAGGTGGAAGACTCACAGCCGCTCCGCCACAATCGGGCCTGGATCAGCGTTTTCATTCTGGTGACGATGGTGGTGCTGGCGACCTCCGGGGTGATGTCGCTGCTCAACGCGGCCTTGCTGGCGGTGGCCTTCATGGTGGGCTCGCGCTGCGTGTCGGCGACGCAAGCGCGGCGGAGCATTAACTGGCAGGTGCTGATCGCCATCGGGGCGGCGCTCGGCGTGGGCAAGGGCCTGGAGGTATCGGGGGCCGCGGAATCGATTGCCAATGGCCTCATCACGGCCCTGAAGGCGTTCGGCCCGATCGGCATCCTTTTCGCTGTCTACCTCATCACCATGATCTTCGCCGAGACCATGACGCACACGGCGGCGGTGGTGCTCATGTACCCGATCGCCCAGGCGGCCGCGGCGCAACTGACGACGGTGAGCAACGGCGAAACCGTCACCGCCAGCCTGATGCCTTTCGTCATTTGCATCATGATGGCGGGCTCCTCGACCTTCGCCACGCCCATTGGCTACCAGACCAACTTGATGGTTTACGGAGCCGGTGGGTATTACTTCTCCGACTACGTGAAGTTCGGCCTGCCGCTCAATCTGCTGGTGATGGCGGTGACGATCGCGCTGACGCCGATCGTGTTCCCGTTCTTCCCGGGGTGAATCGGAGGCGTCACCTGGCGCCGTGGCGCGCGGGAACCGCTCGCCTGGACGCGGCGGCTCGCCCAGATCCCCAAGGTGTGACGCTGTCGGTTCGAATCAGCTCGTGTAGCCCAGCGCTTCCTCGAGGGCGATGAGGTAGTTCTGGACCGGCATGTAATCGGTGAGGGAGTTGCCGGTGCCCAGAGCGTAGAAGCCGTCGGCGAAGCAGGCGTCGATCTTGGCGCGAACGCAACGGCGAATCTCCTCCTCGTCACCGCGGCAGAGCAGGTCGACATCGAGGCCACCCAGGGGCGTGACGCGATCGCCGAACTGCGCTTTGAACTGCTCCACGGGGAGGATCGTCTCTTCGAAGGAGTGCTTGGCGTCGATGCGCGCGACATCAATGAGGTCGTCGTAGATGGCTTGCAGGTTGCCGCAGGAATGCAGGATGAAGGGTTTGTCCGCAGCGTGGGCGCGGGTGGCCTGCTCGCGATAGATGGGCAGGATGAGTTCACGAATGAGCTGGGGAGCGAGAAAGGTCGAGGTCTTGAAGCCAAGGTCGTCGCCCTGGCGCATAGCGCCGACGCTGGGGAGCGCTGCCAGCCGGCGATTCGCGGCGAGGATGAGGGCGCCGACGCGTTCGAACATCATCTGCACGAGTTCCCGATCGCGCACCACGGCCCGGCAGAGCCCTGCCACACCCATCATCTCCGAGACCCACTCGAAGGGTCCCATGGCGACACCGGCGACCATCTTCATGCCGTCCGGCAGAAGCGCCGCCACGATCTCGAAGGGCTCGTAGTCGATGGCGCGATCGAGGTCCGGCCAGGGATAGGCCTCGAACTCGGCGCGGTTGTGAATGACTGCCCGAGCTTCGCTGCCGAATGTCTGCCCGGCAGCGCCGACGTCGGCCAGGTGACAGTTCAAGGGAATCTCAAGGGGGATGCAGTCGAAGCGAAGGCTCACCCAGAAGTCGACGTAGTACTGCCAGAATCGGCGCTCGTTGGCGTGCAACTCGTCGGGCGTGATGCCGAGGCGAGCCGCGATAAAGCCGTGGCTGGCGAGGTGCTCGTAGAAGGGCAGATGGGCCGGCCGATCGCGGCGCTGGAGCACCCGGAGGAGTTGCTCGAAGTCGGGAGCGCGGGCTGGGAGTTCCGCGGTGGGATGCATGGTGTTCCTGGCCGCGGCAAGGACGACGAGCGCCGGAGGGGATCGAGCGGCCAAGCGCGGGGCGAGCCCGCGCCGCTAAGTAGACGGTGTGGCGCTGCGGTGGCCGTTCATTCGCCGGTTGGCTTCTCGAGAACTTCGATGTGCTCGGCGGTAATGATGAAGATCTGCAGGGCCTCGTCGAAGCGGACCGGCCCGGTGACGCCGACGACTTGGTCGAGGTACACCTGGATGCTCCCGATATCACCCGGCTCGACGTAGGCGCGGGTGCGGGTGGAGAGCGTCGCCAGCGACTGCAGGCGATAGAGCTTGGGCAGGTTGGCGCCGGTGTAGACGTTGGAGGGCAGCAGCGTGCCTTCCAGATTGTGCGTGCCCATGCCCTTGAGCGCTTCCACGCGCTGGGCCAGCGCCTCGGACTCGGTCTCGGCGGCGGCGAGCGCGCCCTCGGCGTCGAGCAAGGCCCGCTGCACACGCTGGCGCAGTTCCAGCGTCCGGCGGCGGATCTGCAAGGACTTGCGGTGCGATTCGCCCAGCGTCAGGGCTTCCGTCGTGCGATCGAACTCGTGCAACGTCGGATCGAACTCGGCGGTGCGGATGTTCTCCTTGAGGACCACGGTGGCGAGTTCGGCGAGTTGGGCAGGCGTCAGCACGCCGGCCTCCCGGGCCTGCAATTCAAGCGGCGTCGGCTCCGGGGCCGGGGCCGGGGACTCGGTCTCTTCCGCGGGCGTCTCCTCAGCAGGTTCGCTCGGCGTCTCGGTGTCGTCGGGTTGCTGGGCCGGATCCGCCGCACCGGGGTCGCCCCCCACTGCCACGGGGTCGACCTGCTCACCTGCGGGTGGCGTGGAGACCGGCTCGTCGAGCGGTTCGCCGCGCAACTCGGTGACGGCGAGGCGATAGGCCTGGATCTGGGTCTGGTCGGCCGGCCCCAGGGCGCTGAGGGGCAGCCAGGCGCCGGCGCTGTCGGGGGCGATCAGGCGCAGGTAATCGGCCCCGTCCTCCCGGAAGCGCTCGACGACCGTCAGGGTGGCGCCGGGCTCGACGGCCGTCAGCACGAAGAGGCTGGAGGACCAGCCGGCCGCATCGGGAGCGAGGATGTTGGCGCGGCTGTTGGTGAGGATGGTGTCCGGTTCTGGGCCGGGTGAGGTTCCCGCGGCGGGCAGGTAGCCTTCCAGGGGGGCGAGGTTGCTGCGAACCTTGGCCCAGTCGAAGCGTTCGCGCAGGACCTCAACGACCTCGCCTTGCGAGACTTGGCCGACTTGGTAGTAGACCGGCCCCGGGCCACACTTGAGCGGCATGTCGCGAATGATCACCGCGTATTCCGTCTCGGTTTCCTGAGCAAGGAGAGCCGCGGCGGAGAGATGCAGGGCGCTGAGCAGCAGGGCCGAGCCGATGTGCAGTTTCATGCTGAGCCTCTTCGTTGATATGCAGCGGAGACGACGCCTCGCGCGCCGATAGTGGCTTCGCGGGCCGATCTAGCATACCCCTTTTGACCTGGGGTGGGTGCACAGATAGGCTCGCGGCTTGGTACCGCCACAGGAGAAGCAGCGTGAACATGCTGAAACAGCCGGTCGGCCGAACCTCACTCGTGCTCCTTTCCATATCCCTGGTGTGGGTGGCGGGTTGCGCTTCGCCGCTCCAGCCGGAGCGGGTGGAAGTGCTGCAATCATCGGTGCGGCACGCGGCGGCCAGGGAACTCGAGGACGCCGCCAGCCGGCCGGGGATGGTGGACATGCCCGAGCCCTCCCGCGAGGTGCTGGACACCATCCTGTCCAAGAGCCCCAGCATCCTGGAAGAGCTGAAGGAGCTGTCCGGCCCGGAATCCTACGCCCACGTGGTCATCGACCTGGGGCCCGACCTGCTGGGCGAGGACAGCCAGGAGGTCGGCCTGTCGCTGCACCAGGCGATCATCTCCGCCATCGAGCACAGCCCGGAACTGCAGTCGGCCCGCCTGAGCCCGGCGATCAGTGAGGCGGATCTCGTCCGGGCGGAGGCCCTCTTCGACGTGACGCTGTTTGCCAACTACTCCATGAGTTGGCTGGATCAGCCCTCGGTCATCACCAGTGGCTTCGGCACGGGCCAGAGCGTCGGCGAGGTGCGCGAGCTGGAGACGGGCATCCGCAAGGTTCTGACGACCGGCGGGCAACTGACCCTCTCGACCGCCCTGGAGCGCACCGACACCCGCACCCCTGGCGTCACCAGCGTGCCCAACCCCGCCTACAACAGCAACGTCCTTCTGGGCTTCTCCCAGCCGCTCTTGCGGAACTTCGGCTCCAATGTCGCCCTCGCAGAGGTGCGGGCGGCCCGCGATCAGCACCGCCAGGACATCGAGGATCTGCGCTCGCGCATGATCGGCATCGTCAACCAGGCGGAGCAGGCCTATTGGCAACTTCTCCAGGCCCGTTGGAACCTGCTCATTCGCGAGCGCCTGCTCGAGCGGGGCATCGACACGCGCAACCAGGTGAAGGCCCGCCTCGAGTTCGACGCCACCCCCGCGGAATACTCCGACGCCGTGGCCCGCGTCGAGAGCCGGCGCGCCGATCTCACCGAGGCCAAGGCCCTGGTGCGACAGGCCTCCGACCAGCTCAAGCTCGTCATCAACCACCCCGATCTGGCGGTTGGCTCGGAGAAGCTCATCGTTCCCACGGACAGCTTGCTGGGCGAAGTGGTGGAAATGAGCTTGATCGACTCGATCAGCACCGGCCTGGTGCGGCGGCCGGAGGTCTTGCAGTCGCTGCTCAACATGGACATCGCCTCCATCCAGGTCATGCTGGCGGACAACGCTCGCCTGCCCGTGCTCGACCTGGCGGCGAGCATGCAGTTCAACGGCCTCGACGACGAGTGGGAGGAGTCCTACGCCGAGTCCACCGAGACGAGCTACATCGACTACCTCCTGCGCCTGCAGTTCGAGTACCCCCTGGGCAACCGGGCCGCGGAAGCGCAATACCGGCGGGCCCGCCTGCAGCAGAACCAAGCGGTCATCGCCTATCGCAACGTGCTGCGGCAGGTCGTGCTGGATGTGAAGACCGCCGTCCGCAACGCCCGCACCGACTACCAGCTTCTCAGCCAGCGCGATGAAGCCCGGCTGGCGGCGGCGGAGAACCTGCGGACGCTCAAGGTGCAGGAAGACGTCACCGCCCTGACGCCGGAGTTCCTCAACCTCAAGTTCAATCGCCAGGAAGCGCTGGCGGCGGCGGAGCTGCAGCACATTTCGGCCCTGGTGAACTACAACGTCTCGCTCGCCAATCTTTACGCCGCCATGGGCACCGCCCTGGAGCGCAACCAGATCGACTTCGTCGTTCCCGAAGGTGATGATCTGTAAGGACTTGAGACAAACGCCAGCTCGATCCAGCGAGACACGCGATGACTGATCTGGCACAGGCAGTTCCACTCCTCCGGGCCGGCGCGGTCGTCGCCTTTCCCACGGAAACGGTCTACGGCCTGGGCTGCGATCCCGGTAGCGCCGCAGCGGTCGAGCGGATCTTCGCCCTCAAGGGTCGGCCCGAGCACAAACCACTCAGCTTGCATGTGGCGGATGTCGACCAGGCTCGGCCATACGTCCAGGCCTGGCCGGACCGGGCGGGGCGGCTGGCGGCGGCATTCTGGCCCGGGCCGGTGGCCCTGATCCTGCCTCGAGCCGAGACGCTGGGCGCCTTCGTGACCGCGGGGGCGGCGACGGTCGGCCTGCGCTGCCCGGCGAGCGAGGTGTGCCTGGATCTGTTGCGCGAACTTGGCGGACCGCTGGCCGGCACCTCGGCGAACCTGAGCGGCGAACCGGCGGCGACCTCGGCGGACCAGGTGCGAGCGATCTTCCCTGACTTGCCGGTCCTCGATGGCGGCCCCTGTGAGCACGGCGTCGCCTCCACCATCGTCGATTGCACGGGGGAGGCGACCCGGGTGCTGCGCGTCGGGGCCGTGGCGATCGAAGCGCTGGAAGAGGTGCTTGGCGAGCCGGTGCAGGTCGAACAGAGCTGAGCGAGAGGCGGGCTACGGCCAGAAGGCGGCGACGACGACGATGACGTAGATGAGGCAGGCGATGAGGGCTTTGCTGACGACGCCGGCGAACCGCCCGGCTGCTGCTGCCCCGCCGGCCTTCATGGCGTCGCGTGTGGCCATGCCGCCGCCGGCTTCCGCGAGGGCCGCCCCCACGCCCGCCCCGATGAGGCCGCCGGCGAGGGCCCCGATGAAGAGACCGAAGGGCGCGCCGGCGAGGGCCCCGAGGATGCCGCCGATGATCGCTCCCCACATGCCACGCTTGCTGCCCTTGCCCGCCTTGACGGCGACGGCGCTGGCGCCGGTTTCGAAGATCTCGCCCACGACCGCGAGGACGATGCAGACGCCGATCGTCCACCAACTGAAGAGCGACGGCTCGGGGAGCTGGCCCAGCAACATGAGGCCGATCAGCAGCCACGCCCCCGGCAAGCCGAGCACAGCGAGGATCGGCCCGGCGAGGCCGATGAGCGTGATGAGACTGGCCCAAAGCCAAAGCATGTCAGGAGTGTAGTTGGGAAAGGGGGTGTGGGGTTGCCGCGGAGAAGCCGCGCGTCGCTCTGGGGGCGGCGGCTATACGACAGGCGTCGTCGGTCTCCAGTTGTTTAGCCGCCGGGCCCAGCCCGGCGCGTTTCCTCTTGAGGCCAGACGGTGTCACCCGCTTGCCGGCGCATGACAAAGGGCCGCCGTGTCCGGGCGGCCCTTTGCTTGAGATGTTGAGTCTCACAAAGAAACGTTCGCTGTCGAGCGTGACAATCTGTGTGTCAACGCCGACGAATCGCTCCGGCGAGGAGCAAGGCGAAGATGCCGGCCGGTGCGGGCACCAGCGACATGTCGTCGTAGTAGACGGTGGAGGCGCCTTGGGCGTAGAGATCCACCGCGCCGATCGCGAGCAGCGAGTCGGGGCCCGAGGTCCAGGTCCAACTACTGAACAGGGCGCCGTTGTAGTAGAATTCGCGATAGTCGTTGTCGAGGTCAATCTCGACACGAATCTCGACCCACTGATCGGTGAGGTAGGGCTGGCTGTCGAGGCTGTAGTAGTCGGTCATCATGCCGGTGGCGGCGTCGAAGTCCGTCTGGATACTCCAGTCGTAGGGCCCGCCGTCGTTGTACATGTTCTGCATGATGAAGTACGTCTGCCCCGAGAGAGTCGAGGGGATGTACTGCCAGGCGGTGTACGTCCACTGGCCACCGACGGCGTCGTACTCGTGGATGAGGTCGGAGTCGCCATTGATGTCGACGGAGTGGGGGCTACTTAGCGATTGGGCATCGGTGACGAAAGCGGTGGCGCCGGGGGAGTTGTCCCACCCCTTCCAGCCGCCGACGCCATGCAGGTCGGTGCCGTTGGCATAGCCGTCGAAATTGTCACTCCATTGGGCACTGGCCGCGCCTGACGCCAAGGCCAAAACTGCGGCCGCAAGCAGGGTTCTTTTCATGGTGTTTCCTCCTTGTGCGGATGCGCGCGAGAGCCGACCTCTTGTCACCCGGGACACGCGGGAGCTTCTGGAAAGACAACGCAGTCGACAAGAAGATCAACTGCGCCGAGACGGTCGGCCCATCTCGCTCTTCTCACTACACACCTCAACCCTACTCGACGATGCCGATAAGTCAATCTGAATGTCGGGTTTACTGCGGCTCGGGACACGCGCCCATGAGCGGAATGGGTGAGCGTTTCCCCACTATGGGTGGCCTTGGAGACCTGACGATGGGCGCGCGGGTCTTCCTCGGGAAGAGACGCAGCCTGCCGCCGATCGGTTTGGGCTGGGGAACCGAAAGAGAAAACCCCACGCGCGAGCAGGTGGGGCTTGGGCTATGCCGGTTTGGGGGCGCTTGCGATTACTCCACCTTGGCGTCTTCGGCGGGGGTGTCGTCCTCCCCGGCGGGCGCGTCTTCGCTCGCGTCCGCAGGCGTCTCTTCTTCCGCGGCGGGGGCGTCTTCCAGGCCGAGCGACTTTTCCAGTTCCCTGACGATGTCATCCGTCTTGGCGTAAATCCAGTCGTCGAGTTTGTGCTTGCTGCCGTCCTTGGTGATGAGGTAGGCGATCGACTTCTTCTGCCAACGGCGTTTGTCGATCGTCTCCATGTCGCCTGCGGGGATGCGGTCGCCGTCAATGGTGAGCGAGCCGTCCTCAGCGTCGTAGACGAACTTGTGGCGGGAAGCGGCGAAGAAGCCGACCAGGCTCCAGGTGCCGATGAGCAGACCGACGGCGACGATGACCCACTGCGAGGGGATGTCGTAGGAGTTGAGCGGCTTGGGCTGGCCGGTCAGCTTGCTGATGAGGTCATCAAGTTCAAGGATGCGGCTGGCCGTGTTGGCGAGTTGCTCCGGGTGAGCCGCCCGCCAGTCTTCGGAGGGCTGGGAGACGCGCGCGGCGGCCTGGTCGAGCTTGCCTAGGACGTTCAAGGCCTTGAGCCAGTTCAGTTCCGCCTGCTCGGCTTCAGAGAGTGGCTCCTTGTTGCGGACGCTCTCGCGGAGGGCGGTGAGACGGGCCGGCGGGTCGGTCAGAAGATCCGCGGCGCCCATGGGGTTGGGCAGGGTGTGCAGCCAATACCCTTCCATGTAGGCGGCGAAGGTCTCGCCCCGTTTGGGATAGGCCACGGTGGCATCGTAGAAGCCCCAGATGGCGAAGCCGTAGCCCAGGACAATCATCACCACGGCTCGGATCAGCCAACCGGTCTTCAGCGACGTCTGGATGGTCATGGCACTTGCCGCCTTCTCTCGCAGGGAACCCTCGGGAAGGTCCGTGCCCTCCCGTTCCATCGGCCGGACGCACGCGCGGCCGGACCTGGGGACATCTTCGGCTGAATCGGGGTTCGCGTCCACTTTGGGCGATGTGGGAGCGGCGGGGAGAGGGTTCGCAGGGGGCACTGTCCCCTGGCTTGGGGAGGGCGGGGATCAGGTTTTGTCACCGTCTTCATCCAGAATGGTACGGGCGGCGCTGGTGATGTGGGTGTTGATCGACTTCAGGTAGGTGAGCACATCCAAGTGGATCGAGCTCGTCTCCAGGCTCTCTTGCAAACCCTCGGTAAGGCGGTCGTAGTGCTGGCAGCGGAGCGTCTCATCCAATTCCGCGAGATGGGATTCGTGGCGCAGGAGCTGCTGGGCCAGGTCCTGGTCGCCGGTCGAGAAGGCGGAGCAGAGGATGTGGAAGTTCTCCAGCACCATGGCGTGGGCCTGCTGCAATTCCTCGAAACCGGCCTCGGAAAAGTAGCGTTGCTTCTGGATGCGCTTGCGGGCGAGCTGGACGAGGTTGCGATCGATGATGTCGCCGATCGTCTCCAGGACGTTGAGGAAGCGCAGGTGCTGAATCTGGGTGGCGGACTGTCGCTCGTTGTAGTCCTGACTGCCGGCCCGGGCGAGGAAGTGCTTGATCTGCTTGTCGAGGGCGTCGACGATGTCATCGGTCCGGTGAATCTCGGCGCACAGTCTTAGATCGCGATCGCGCAGGGCTCGCCAGGCGTCGCTCAGCATGCCTTCGACGTAGTCCGCCACCCGCATGATCTCACGCTGCGACTGGCCAAAGACGATGGGCGGCGAGTCGAGGTAGGTGTCGTTGAGGTAGACGGCGCGATGGGGGTCGCTGGCCTCGGGCGCGGTGGGAATGAGCCGCGTCAGCAGCAGCACCACCAGCGGCAAGGGGGCGATCCAAATCAGCGCCAGGAGTACGTTGAAGAGGGAGTGGGCGTTGGCGAGTTGCCGGGCGGGGCTGTCGCCGGTGGCGGCGATGAGGTCGCCGTACACCGGCAAGAGCAGCATGAGCACCAAGGCCAGCAGGAAGCGCAGGGCGAGGTAACCGAAGCCGAGTCGGCGGGCATCGGGGTCGCTGTAGCCGACGAGAAAGGTGGTCAGCCCGAGGCCGACATCGACGCCGAGGGCGTAGGGCAAAGCGACCTCGAGACCGACGACGCCGGAAGCGCCCAAGGCCAGGACGAGGCTGAGGGCGGCGGTGCTGGACTGCAGCGCCACGGTCAGGCCCACCCCCAGCAGGAACATACCCCAGGGATAGCGGGAGAGAATGCGCACCAGATCCGCGACATCGGGGTTGCCGACGACGCCCCCCGCCGCGTCCTTGATCAGACCGACCGCGAGAAAGACAAAGCCGAGCCCCAGGATGATCTGACCGATGCCGCGCACGGTGTTGTGGCGCAGGAATTGGAACAAGACGACGCCCATGAGGATGGCGAGCGGGGCCTGCTCGTAGAGTTCCAGCGACACGAGTTGCAGTTCGATGGTCAGGCCGATGGAAGCGCCCAGCAGGACGGCGAGGACGCGCTCGAAGCTGAGCAGGCGCGCCTTGACGAGTTGCACGCCGAGCAAGGTGATGCTGGTGCTGCTGGGGCTGAGCAAAGAGACGAAAAGCCCGGTGAGTCCGGCCCGCCAGCGGCTGGTGCTGAGGCGTTCGAGCCAGCGGGCCAGTCGCGCCCCGAAGAGGCGGTCGAGTCCCTTGCGCAGCACCCGGATGCCGTAGAGCACCAGAGCCACGCCGCCCGCGATGTGCAGGAGAGTCATCATGTTGTGGAGCAGTGTTGCATTCGTCGACGCCTCAACATCCATCCGCATGGTAGCCGGGGGGCTTGCCAAGGGGAAAACCGCCAGCGGCTGGAGAGACCTCGGGGACTTGGCCCCCGAGCTTTAGCGGCTCCGGGCCTGGTGCTCGAAGATATCGGAGGTCTCCTCGTCAAGGTTGCACAGACGCACTTCACGGAGCGTTGTGTCCGCATGAGCTTGCAGGAACGCCTCGATGGCGCTGAGCATGACCGTGGCGCATTCCTGTTTGGGGAAGCCGAAGATGCCGGAGGAGATCGCGGGCAGCGAAATGCTGGTCAGCTCATACTCGTCGGCAAGGCGCAAGGCGCTTTCGACCGCCGAGGCGAGCTTGGCGTGCTCAGCGCCGCTGCCCCAGATCGGGCCGACGGCGTGAATCACGAATCGGCAAGGCAGCGAGCCGGCGCCGGTGAGGGCCGCCGATCCCGTCGCCACGGGACCGTGCTTTCCAACGTGGGCGTGGCTCTCGTCCTGGATGCTCTGACCGCCCGCCCGGACGATCGCCCCGGCGACGCCGCCGCCGTGGCTCAGGTGCTCGTTGGCAGCGTTGACGATGGCGTCGACCTTCTCCTCGACGAGGTTGCCCTGCAGGATGCGAACGGTGCAGACGCCACCGACCTGGTAGGTGTACATCTCCTGGGCCATGCGGGTGATCCTCGCTGGGGGGGCGCGGCGCCTCAGGCGATGGCCGCCGCCAACCGTTGTTCCAAGCGGTTCTTAATCAGGGCGGCAGTGCGCTGGTAGACGTCCTGGCCCTGGCCGATGGGATCCGTGACATCGGCGCCCGGGTCGAGCAGTTCGACGGCGGCGTCGGCGGCGAGCGCCAGGACCGCCTGCCGGTGCCGATCCGTCATGACGAAGATGCGGTCGGCATTGGCCACCAGCGCTTGGGTGAGCGGTTGCGAACGGTGTCCGGAGAGGTCGCCGCCCAGGGCCGCGACCGCTTGCTGTGCTTCCAAGGTCGCGGGCAGGCCCGTCGCCGCTCCCGTTCCCGCGGAGGCGAGGTCGACGCCGTCCGTTCCCCGCTCCGCCAGGAGCACTCGGGCGATGGCCTCCGCCATGGGCGAGCGGCAGGTGTTGCCGGAGCAGACGAAGAGCACCAGCGTGCGGCCAGAGTCTGCGGAATCGGATGTGGGCATGGGTTTCTCCAGCGGCCGGCGATCGGCGGGGCTACAGCGGGCATCGGCCAGGTCGGCGTTTCACCTGCATCATATGGGGTGCGGGGCAGGCCGGTCGGGGCGACTCAGTCGGACCACTGCGTGACGCAGGTGCCGATGAGATCGCCATCCTCGAGCCTCAGGTCGACGAGCGTCACGAGCCGGCCGTCGTCCAGTTCGACTCGAGGCGCCACGCCGCGCTCCCCGCGCAGCACCTCGAAGAGGGCGTCGAGATCCTCAGGATTCAGACCCTGCTCCCGGGCCGAGCCTTCCAGTTTGTCGAGCAGCGTCCCGGCGGGGAGGGGCAACTGCCCCGCGCCCATCGAGGTGAGCTGGCACCAGAGCCGGCCGTCGCGCAGGGTCGGCGTCAGGGTGGCGGTGAGGATCTGGTCGCGCGCGCCGAGTTTCTGGATCAGGCCGATGTGCATCCGCTCATTGGCGAAGTGCACCTGGAGCTGGCTCAAGGTGTCGGGCCACACCAGCGTTTCATCTTGATTGCGCAGCCAGCGGGGCAGGCGCACGTTGAGCCAGGCATCGGCCTGGGCGGCGGTGATGCGAAAGGCCCAGCGCTCGTCGGGTGGGCGGCGGCGGGAGAGCATGCTGCTCACCCCACGTTCGACATCCTCGGCGACTTCCTGCGTGCCGAGGTCATCGGGATCGATCGAGCGCCACCAGGCGGGGGCTTGACGGACCATGAGCCAGGCGGTCAGGCCAAGCACCGAGGCCAGCAGGAGCAGGCCGATCAAGACGCCGACGAGCAAGCGCTTGCGAGTCAGGGAGGGAAAGAATCGCGATCGTCGGGGCGGCGGAGTCATTCGCGGCGCGGGGGAGTCGTGAGGCGCGGGATTACGCCTTGAATCTGCTCAGAATCAGCGTGTCGTTCTGGCCGCCGAAGCCGAAGCTGTTGCTCAGGGCGACATTGACCGGCGCGGGTCGGGCCCGGTTGGGCACGTAGTCGAGATCGCAGGCGGGATCGGGGGTCTTGAGGTTCATGGTGGGCGGCAGCATGCCGTCGCGGATGGCGAGCAGGCAGACGATCGCCTCCACCGCGCCGGCGGCGGCGATGAGATGGCCGGTCATCGACTTGGTGCTGCTCATGGGGATGCGTTTGGTGAGATCGCCGAAGACGGTTTTCACGGCCAGCGTCTCCGTGGCGTCGTTTTCCTTGGTGCTGGTGCCGTGCGCCGAGATGTACTGGATGGGCGGCTCGTCGTCGGGGCCCAGGGAATCCAGGTCGATGCCGGCGTCGGCGAGGGCTTCGCGCATCGACTCGACCGCGCCGCGGCCGTTGGGCTCGATGTCGGTGATGCGGAAGGCGTCGGCGCTGCTGCCAAAGCCGATGAGTTCGCCCAGCACACGTCCCTCGCGCACCGCTCCGCGGGCTTCGGCGTGCTCCAGCGTCTCCAGGATGAGCACGCCCGCGCCCTCGCCGAGCACGAAACCGTCGCGCGTCTGATCGAAGGGCCTGCTGGCGGTCTCGTACTCATCGCAGCGGGTGGAGAGGGCGGTGAGGCGGTTGAAGCCGGTGACGCCGAAGGGGTGAATCATGGTGTGGGCCCCGCCGGCGATCATGACTTCGGCGTGGCCTCGGCGGAGGATCTCCATGGCCTCGCCGATTGCCTGCGTGGAAGCGGCGCAGGCGGTGAGGCAGTTGGCGACGGGCCCGCCCACGCCGATCTCCGCCGCCAGATGGGCCAGGGTCATGTCGGCTTCCTGCTCAAGCTCGCGCCACTGGGAGAGACTGCCACGGGCGGCTTCGGCCCAGACTTCGGCGTCGATGATCGACTCGCCTCGCTCCTGGCTGGCTTCCCACCCCCGGAGATTGCAGGCGATCATCGTCTCGTGGTCCAGCAAGCCCTCGCCGGAGCCGAGGTAGACGCCGACCCGGCGGGCGTCAAGCCCGTTGGTGACATCCAGGCCGGACTGGTTCCAGGCTTGCACGGCGGCGCCGAGGGCGTAGCGGGTGTTGGGGCCGGCGTGCTGGTGCAGCCGTTCGTCCTTGACATAATCGCCGAGGCGAAAGGCGCCGTCGCCTTCCGTGGGCACCAGGCCACAGAAATCGCTGGGAAAGGTGGAGGCGTCGAAGCGGCTGTTCTTGCCGATGCCCGAATCGCCGGCGAGCAGGCGCTTCCAGACGGACTCGATGTCGCAGCCCAAGGGGGTGACCCAACCGACGCCGGTGATGACAACTCGATGACTCATGGCTTGCGAACCTTGGATGCCCTGCGCTTCGTGTCAGGGTTCATGCGTGCTCTTCAGCACTTCTTGAGAACGATGGCAACGCACTCGCCACACTCCGAGGCGCTGAAGACGAGCACGTATTCAAGGGCAGCGTCGCGCGCCGGGGCGGGCCCGACATCGAGCCCCGGCTGAGGCGTGCCGGCGTGCAACCGGGCGGGCAGCCTGCCGTGCTTGAGGCAGAGCGCCGCGACGGCGAGGTCGACGCCGCCGCAGCCGGCCCCACAGTTGCCGACCAAGGGCTTGGTGGTGACGAGAGGCAGGGTCGGCAAACGCTCGCCGAAGACATCCTGCAGGGCCTGCGCTTCGGCTCGGTCCCAGACGCGAATGCCGAGTCCCGTGGGGACCACCGCGTCGATCTGGTCCGCCGAGACACCGGCGTCTTGGAGAGCGTTCTCGATGGCCCAGCGCACAGCCCTGCCGTCGCGGGCGGGGCCGACCGCCAGCGCCCCGGACTCGGGATCGATGTGGGAGGCGATGCTGGAGCCGAAGCCGACGATCTCGGCATAAGGGGTGGCGCCGCGCGTTGCCGCCGTCTCCTTGGCCTCGATGATGAGGATGCCGCCGCCCTCGCCAACCACGCCGCCGCCGGGGGAAGAGTCGTCGGCGTCGTAGGGCCGCACGATCGCCGCGGGATCCACGCCGTCGGCGGCGACGGCCGTCTTGCCCAGAAGCTGCTGGCGCATCAGGTGCAGCAGATTGACCTTGGATTCCGCGCCGCCGGTGAAGCAGAGATCGGCGTCGCCCCGGCCGATCACCCGCGTGGACTCGCCGATGCAGAGCAGCGAGGAAGCTTCCCCGCAGGTGATGGTGTTCGACGGGCCCTGGCAGTCGTGGATGATGGTCACATGGCAGGCGAGCATGTTGGGCAGATACTTGAGCAACCAGAGCGGCGTGAGACTGTTCATCCCCGTCTCGCCCCAGAGCTTGAGCGAGAAGCGCCCGTTCTCATCGGCGGCCTTGACCAGCGCTTCGGTCAATTCGTTGGCGTCGGCGGCGATGATGCCGGCCCCGATCTGGGCTCCGCAGCGTGGCGGCGGATAGGTCGGGGTGGCGTCAGGATCCGTGCCCCGCGTCACCAGATCGGCGTCGCGGACCGCGAGCATGGCCGCCCCCACCGCGAGCTCGATATCGCGAGCCATGACCTTGGTCGACTTGCGATGCTTCTTGGGCACGAAGTCCTTGGTGTTGAAGTCGCGGACCTCGGCTGCGTACTGGCAGTCGAAGCCGCCCGGATTGAGGGTCTGGATGCGGTCGATCCCGGTGCGGCCGGCGAGCAACCCCTCCCAGAGAGCCTCCACGCCAAGGCCCTGGGCGGTGACCACGCCCAGGCCGGTGATGACGACGCCTCGAGTGTTGTGTGCGGATGCGGACATGGTGAGACAGTCTACCGAAAAAGCCGGTGAATTCCGCCCCGCACTGTGGGGGGGGGGCAAAGTGGAGATCCGGGGCCCTGCCGCACTCGGGGCTGCGGAGGATCGGCTCGGCAATCGCCGATAACGCTCGCTCAACCCCGGCGCCAGGGGGAAGCCGCCCGGGCCTGGACGATATTGCTTGACAGCCCCTCGATTCCGTGGTCTACTTCCTCGAAGAGTACAGACCTAATTGAAGTACCGGGTGGTCATGCGTTTGTGGTTGGCGCGTCGTCAAACCACGAACGCCCAGTGCCAACGCGAAAAGTGAAATTTCTATGACGCAGGTGACCGGCATTCTTGAGTGGCCGGAGCGCGCCGAGGGACGTGTACGTCAACTGACGCATACGTACATCGAAAACGCCAGTGATCCCTACGTTCCCGTTGCCTTGGGCGAGCAGTATCCCCTGCGCCCGGGACTGGAAATCACCGTGGAGGTGTCGGAGAAGAAGCCGCGCCGCCGCCGGGCCGGCAAGAAACGCATCCCCCGCCCGGTCGTGGATGAGGTGCTGGCGATCGAAGGCATGGAGCCGACTGCCTTTGCGCAGCAGCCCAAGTTCGCCGACCTGGTCACCATCGACCCGGAACCCCGCTTGAAGCTGGAGTATCCGGGGTGCCCCCCCGCCTGCCGACTGATCGACCTCTTCTGTCCGCTGGGTCGGGGGCAGCGGGCTCTCATCGTGGCGCCGCCCAAAGCCGGCAAGACGATTCTCCTGCAACAGATCGCCGGGGGCTTGGCCCACAATTACCCCGACCTGAGCGTCATGGCCCTGCTCATCGATGAGCGACCGGAAGAGGTGACGGACTTCCGCCGCAACGTGCCGGTGCACGTGCTCGCCTCCAGCAACGACCAGGACAACGATCAGCACATCGACCTGTCGATGGTGGTGATGGATCGGGCCAAGCGCATGGTGGAAGCGGGCAAGCATGTGGTGATTCTGCTTGATTCGCTGACGCGCGTGGGACGGGCCTTCAACCAGAGCCGACGCCACGCCAACTCCGGGCGCACCCTGACGGGCGGCGTGGATGCCCGGGCCCTCTCCATCCCCAAGCAACTCTTCGGCGTGGCCCGCAACACCGAGAACGCCGGCTCGCTCACCATGATCGCCACCTGCCTGGTCGACACCGGCTCGCGCGGCGACCAGGTGATCTTCGAGGAGTTCAAGGGCACCGGCAACATGGAACTCATCCTGGATCGCAGCATCTCCGAGCGCCGGCTCTACCCCGCGATCAACCTCGCCGCCTCGGGCACGCGCAAGGAACACCTGCTGCTCACCGAGGCGGAACTCAAGACGATGACCGCCTTGCGCCGGCGTCTGCTCAACATGCCGCCCGTGCAGCAGATCGAGCAGTTGCTCGGGGCGCTGAAACGCTTTGAAACCAACGAAGACCTCGTGAGTTCGTAAGACGCATCGCAGGTCACACTTGGGCGAACCGCGTCGTCCTCGACCGCGGTGGAGGGCGCTGCTGCACAATCGCACGCAAGCCAGACCGCTCGCGGGGACGCGGCGGCTCGCGCAACCCCTACGGCGTCACCCGCCTTCCCCCACCAGGCGCAGTTGCAGCGCCTGCAGTTCGCTGCGGAACGGCTCGCCGCCGAGATCCGCATCGAGCTCCCGCAATCGCTGCAGCCGTGGGCGAATCTGATCGAGCCGACCTTGCCGTTCCAGGATGAGCAGCCGCCGAAGCGTCGCCGCCCAGAAGGTGCTGTTGTGTTCGCTTTGGGCGCTGAGCGCCTGGATGAGCGTGCTGCAGAGCTGGAACGCTTCCGCATCCTGGTCGAGCAGGAAGCAAGCGTCGGCGCGGGTGAGCAGGTAGCGCGCCTGCCGCGTGATTGTCTCATCTGCACGCGCAAGTGAATCCAGCAGGGTAAGGGACTCCTCGGCCTCGCCGGCGAACACCAGCATGCGCGCCAAGCGAAGCTGGTGCGCCGGCAGGTTCTCGACATCATGGTCACGAGCCCAAGTGATGACTTCCCGCGTTAGCTGTAGCAGATCGCGAAGCGTGTCGTATGCCCTCGCAGGAGCGTCGGCCCCTGGCATCCGCCTCACTTCTTCAGCCTTGATGAGCCTTTCCAGGAGAGCAATGACCTCCTGACCGGCGTCGGAGGAGAAGGTCGCGATCAACTCCTGCACCGCTGCCGCCGCCTCGCTGGTTCGGCCCATCTGCGACAGAATCTCCGCGCGATTGCGCAAGTGCCAGATCCTCCATTCAGGCAGGACATAGTCATCCAGCGAGACGACCTCGAGAGTCTCAAGCGCCTCTTCCAGCCGACCCAGAGAGATGAGAGCGTCGACTTCCGCAACGACGGTGCTCGCCTCAGCCCCCTGGTGGAGCACAGGTTGTTGGTACACCTCCTCGTTTCGAATGTATATGCTCGCAGCTTCCTTCTGACGACGGGCCGCCTCCAACAGCAGCTCTGCCGCCATCCGCTCCTCGGGCGTACCGCGCGCCTCGTCCCATTGCAACTGGCGTGCCCGAGTGAGTTGGCCGCTGGCCATCACGCCCCAGTACCCGCGTGTGTCCAAGGGCAGTAGCAACGCCACAGCCTCATCGATCCGATCGTTGGCAAGATAGAGTTCAGCGAGCGAGACGTTGTCGGACCCGGAGTAGTATGGAGAATCGCTGAACGCGAGTCTCGCCTTGAGGAGTGCCTCGTAGGCTGGCGGATCGTAGGCGCTGCCGTCTCGGGCAATGCGCCAGGCATACGCCTTCCCAGTCGACAGAACTCGTAACGCTCGCTCCGGCCGGCTCTGGCTCTCCGCCAGGTCCGTCGCTAGGCGGAGTAGGCTGGTCCGCACGTCGCGAGTAAGTTCCGTTTCGCGAAGCGGCGCCGTCTCGATGAACAGTCGACCGGCCAGATCGTAGTCGAGTTCGTCGCGCTCCGTGGCTGCGGCCAGCAGCGCCATGCCCTGCGCGAGTGTGCTCGCGTTCTCGAGATTCGCTTGGGCGCGGGCGAGAAGAACGAGCGAGGGGAGCGCTTCACTCTCGATGTCCTCAAGATCGACGCAGGTGCTCAGCTTGCTGAGGACGAGATCCTGCAGCACTTCCTCCCTCAGGCGAAGATCGCCGGCTGCGCCGATCAGTTGCTGGTAGTGCCGGGCCGCAGCGCTGAGCAGTGCCCGTCGACTCGCCTCCGCGTTGACACTCTGGGCCTGGGCGAGATCCAGGCGAAAGCGGCAATCGGCGAGCAGCACCCGCCACAAGGTCGGCACTTGTTCCTGGAAGAGTGGCGCGCGCTCCAGGTCGTCCAGAACGGCATGCCCATCGGACGCGCGGCTGGAAGCGGCCCGTGAGCCGGCCAGGCCGAATGTCGCCGCCAGTTGTTCGTTCACACGGAGCGGAGCTTCGGCTTCAAGCAGTTCCAGGAAGTAGCGCTCGGCCTCTCCGCTGCGGCCAGCACTGAGCTGCGCCTGGGCCAGGCCGAGGCGGGCACTCGTGGAAAGATCGCCGGTGTCGAGCAGGTCGAAGGACGCGAGAGCCTCCGTCGCAAGCGTCTCATCGCCTTTGGCCAGTGCTTCCGCCGAGCCGGCGAGAGCGCTGAGAAGCGGCAGACGTGCATCACGCCAGTCTTCAATGAGCCGCCGTCGCTCTTGCCTGGCCACCGCGTCGCCGCTTTGCGTCAATTCGTCTTCGAGTTCGTAGAGCACCTCGTCGAGCAGGACCAGCGCCTCCTCTGCGCAGGCGCGAGCCTGGCTCGCCAAGCTCACGATCTCGCCGCGCTGCTCTTCGGTGGGCATGCCCGCCGCGGCACTGAGCAAGAGCGCTTCCGGGCCGTGCAGCATCGTCAGGTTCGTCTCAGCGCCCAGGGTCAGAAGCTCCAGCCGCTCACGCGCCGGCATCGGCTCGGCCAGCAGTGCTGCCAATACAGCACGGATCTCTTGCTGCATCGTGCGAATCGACTCGGCGTGAGCCTGGAATCGCCCGGAACGGACCTCCGTCGCCTGCAGCTCCGCCAGAGATCGCTGCAATTCCGCCAGTCGCTCGCGACTGGCTTGCCCAATCGACTCTCGGTTGAGCCGATCGTAGGCTGCGCGAATCTCCGGCAGTTCCAGCTCTTCAAGGAGCTCAAGCAACTCCTCATCCGGCAGGCTGCGCTCGATCGGCTCGCTCTCAATTCGCTGCGCGAGCGCCGCGGACGAGCCGACCAGAACTAACAGCATGAAGGCGATGAGGCGTGTCATGATCCTCCCCGAGGGTTGACGCCGACGAAGCGCACGCGTTCAAACTCAGCGCGAATGAGGGCGTTGAAGGCGCCGACGGTATGCTCCCAGCGAGCGTCCGGTTGCGAACGCAAGACAAACACCTGCTCCGGGGCGAAGAGGTAGCCGCCCCGATCAAACCGCCCCGCTCGGGTGCGCTCGGCGAGATCCGCAAACCCCGCGAGATTGGTCAGCGAGGGATGGTCCGAGGTGAGACGGTAGTCCAAGCGCCCGTCGCCGAACGAGGCCACGGTCACCGTGACCGGCGGATCGGGAATCTCGAAGGGGTCCGCCGCCTGCCCCGTGACCGGATCGGGCAGGTCAAGCTCGAACGCTTCTTCATTCAGCGCAAAGCTCGTCGCCAGCAGGAAGTAGAGCAGCAAGAGAAAGACCACATCGATCATGGCGGTCAGGTTCAGCCCGATCGAAGCGTGCTTCTCCCGTCGGCGGGCGCGCGAAGAGCGGTGCGCGATCGGCGTTTCCTGCAGCGGGCTGTCCTGCTTCGTCTCAGCCATCAGGGCGAGCCGTCCTCCGGGGGAATGACGATGAGTTCGACCGCGGGCACGCTTTCTTCGCGAAGAAGTGCGAGAAGCGGGTCGATGTGTTCGTAAGGCAGCGTTCGCTCCGCCCGCACCGACAGCGGCTCCTCGTCTTGACTGACGTTCCAGACACGCACCAGTTCCCGCAGACTGCGCAATCCGGCTGCGCCGGCGAAACTCTCGGTTCCCACGGAGTAGGCCACGCCCTCGCCGCGCCGGGCGCAGTTGATGATCAGGCGCTCGCCGCGTTCGAGGGGCGACGAGGCGCGATCCTCTACCTGAGCCAGCGGTAAGTTCGGGCGTTCGCTGCTGCTGAGCTGGGCCACGAGGATGAAGAAGACGATGAGCAAAAAGGTGACATCGATGAAGGCGGTGAGGTTCGCCTCGATGCGTGCTGGTCCTTTGGGGTGCTTCTTGCTCATCTGGCTGCTCGCCTGCGAGGTCTCAGGTCGACTTCTTCTTGGGTTCGCCCTTCCGGCCGGGGCGGAAGTGGGTGACGATCTCTTCCACGACGGCGTCCGCCTCCGAAGTCAGGGCATCGATCTTGTTGCGGAGCAGGGCGTAGCCGGACAAGGCGGGAATGGCGACGATCAGCCCCCAGAAGGTCGTGGTCAGGGCCGTGCCGATACCGGCCGCGAGCATCTTGGGGCTGGGTGTACCACCCGCAGCGACGATCGTCTGGAAAGCGAGGATCATGCCGTACACCGTGCCGAACAGCCCCACCATCGGGGCCACGTTGCCCAGGACGTGCAGCGGTTCGATCAGGCGCAGACGGCGGGTCGTCTCGGCGTCGGCGGTCTGCTCCAGCGCGCGGACCATGGCGGGGTAGCCGTGCGGCGCTTCCAGCAGGGCTGCCCGCAGCACCGTGGTGAAGTAGCCGCCGCCGGTCGAGGTCTGGTCGAGCATCTCCTGGTAGCGGCCCTGCTTGAGCTTGTCGCGCTCAGCCTGCACGAGCATCGCGGGGACGATCTGGAGGCGCCGCTGGTTCCAGGCGATGGAGCCGATCAGACCCAGGGAGACGATCGACAGCCCCATGAGCCCCCAGATCAAGAGCGAGCCGAGCCATTGAATGCTGGTGACTTCCTGGCCCTCGGGCCCGAGCGTCGTGTTGCGCGAGACGAAGAAGGCGGAGGCGAAGGAGTGCTCCTGGGCGGCGGCCTCCGCCCTGGCAGGGGGGGCATCGTTGGTTTGCCCGCGCACCAGCGCCACGCCGGCCGGCATGAAGAGCAACACGAACAGGAAGAGGAGAATCCGCTTCTTCATGGGTGGTCTCCGGTTTGGAGGGCCGCGTAGGCGTCAAGGCGCGCTTGTGCCTCGTGGCGCAGCGCCTCGTCGTCGATCGCCAGCGCCAGCCTCACCGCGCGCCGGGCGAGGCGCAAGGCGGCGTCGGGCTTGGCGAAGGTCGTTTGGTAGAGGTGGGCCGTGGCGAGCAAGCCGCGCACCGCCCAGGGGGAGTCGGGAAAATGGGCGGCGATTCGCAGGTAGCACAGTCCCGCCGCCGCCGGATCGCGGAGCTGTTCGAGGGCTGCCCCAGCCTGGAAGTACAGTTCGGGCAGGTCGTCCTTGTCGGCCCGCTGGGAGAGGCGCCGGATCACACTGAGTGCCTGAGCCGCGTCACCGGCCTGCAGGTGCGCCTCGACGGAGGGGAAACGCCAGGCGCTCGCCTCATCGGTGGGGTGGGCCGGCCCGCTGCTCACGATCGCAGGGTCGGCTGCTTCCCGAACGGGGATGCGGTCCAGCACCGACTCCACCGTGTCGAGGAGGGGCGTGGCGTTGCTTCGTCTGATCGTGGCGATGGCGGCCCGGGCAGCGTCGATCTCGCCCGGCGTGGCGCTCATGGCATCCACCGCGGGGACGAGCAAGAGCCAGTGGCTGTCGGCGTCGTACTGCGTCAGCAGCGCCAGGTGCTCGAGGGCGGCGGCGGGCTGGCCCGCCTCGCCGTGCACCAGGGCGAGACGACTGTGCAGCCAGAGCCTCTGCATCTCGTCGTTCGCTGAGCCCAAGGCTTCCTGGAAGAGTTGGATCGCTTCCTCGTGCTTGCCCTCGCTGCGCAGCGTTTCCGCCGGGCGCAGGGTGGGCAGTGTTTCGAAGTAGATGGCTTCGACGGTCTCCAGGGAACGGGTCAAGGTCGAGCCGGCGCTAAGGAAGGTGACCTCGCCGCCACGGAGATCCAGGATGGTCACCTCTTCGAGGGGCAGGCCGAAGTCGATCGTGTCGGCCCGGGTGAGGCCGGGGAGCAAGGTGAATGCACAGAGCGCCAAGCACTGGCAGGCAAGCAGCCCCTGGCGCCCTGCGCCCGCGGGTGTACATCTCATCGTCATGGCGCCTCCACTCGACCGATGAAGTTGTAGCTCGCTTCGCCCAGGCCGTGCCGCTCGGCGATGAGCCGCATCGTGTCCAGGGGATCTGCATCGAGAAACTGGATGGTGTTGATGACGAAGGCTCGGCGGTCGCCTTTCTTTGGATTCAGACGCTCGAGTTCCGCCAGCAGCGATGCCTGGGAGATCTCGTACTGCCCCGCCCCGGTGATGTTGTTGGAGAGCAGGAAGATCGTATCGGGCTGCAAGCGGGCCGCCAGTTGCAGAGCCGCCAGCGGGTTGGAGGTGCCCTGGGCGACGACCGTGTCCAGCCAGCGGGCGATGGCGTTGCGGTTGTCCACACTCGGCTCGAGCAGCCGTGGTCGATCGCGGACCAGCGTTGGCGTCAGGGCTTCGTCATCCTGGAAGAGCACGACCAGGAACTGTTGTTCCTCGTGCAGACGATCGAGCGAGCGCATGAGTTCGTTGACCACGATGGGGAAACGCAGGCGCATGGAGCCGGAGGCGTCGAGCAGGTAGACGATGCGATTGGCCTGGGCGGCGGAGGTGCCGGCAAAGCGGGCGCTGCGCTCGCCGGCGCTGTCACCGGTAAGCAGGCTGGGGACGGCGGTCGTCGGGGCGGAGAGAAGCTCCGGGGCGAAGTCCGACTCGGGCGGCGTCTCCACGGGCGGCGGGGACTCGATGATCTCGACAGGCTGCAGTTCGATCGTCTCCGCCAGGAAGTCGCTGGCGGTGAGCTGCACCACCACCTCCTCCGCCTCGCCGGGATCGATAGCCGCCCTCTGGGCGTTGTCGCGCAGGTAGGTGACGGACCAGACGATGAAGAACCCCGCCGCCACCAGCAGCGCGTGCAGGGCCAGGGAGGCGAACCAGGGCAGGAAGCGATCGACGAGCCAGGCGAGGGAGCTCACCTTGGCCGGTGGCGTCTGCTCGGGATGTGCCGTTGATGCCATGCTCAGCCCAGCGCCCAGGGTGACCCGGCGCGGAAACCAAGCGCCGGACGACCGTAGCCTACCGCGCGAGAGGCGTCAGACAACCATTGAGGCAGCGCGCAGGATGGGCTGGGAGCCCCAGCATCGAGGAAATGGTGGGTCAATCGTTGTCAGCGTGCTTCGACTTGCGACCGCTGCCGGGGCCGAAGAAGAGGGCGTCGACGCTGATGCGGCCGGCGCCGCTGAGGAAGATGCTCAGGGCCATGACGCCCAGGGCCAGTTGCCAGAAACCCGTCACCAGGGGCCACCAACCGTCACCGCCCGGCGAGACCGCGATGTTGGGCCAGAAGCCGAGAAAGGCGTCAGCAGTGTTGAGGCTTGGCGTAATGGTGGTGAGCCAGATGGCCATACCCATGGCGATCGCCAGCCCCAGACCCCAGATGCGGGAGAGGATGCCGGGGATCAGGAGCAGGCCACCGATCAGTTCCGTCAGGGCCGCGAGCCAGGCTAGATAGAGGGCGTAGTCCTGGAAGGGCGTGCCGTCCAGCATCAGGATGATCTTGTTCAGGGCCCGGGCCTCGACGCCGTCCGCGGGGAAGCGGTCGGCGGTGTAGGTCGGCTGGGCCTGGGTGTCGGCAGGCGGCGTCTCCACTGCGACGGGATCGCCTTCGCCCTCCACCACGTTCTGCACGGTGACCAGGCGGAAATCACCGGCCTGGCGGTAGGCGAGGCCCGGATCATCGACGGGCGGCTCGGTCGTCTCGGGATCGACGACCTCAGGATCCACGACCTCCGCCGGCGGCTCTTCGCCTGGCTCCTCTTCGGGGACGACTTCCTCGATCAGATCCTCGATGGTGGAATCCACCGTCTCGGGATCGACCTCGGGGTCGACTTCGGTGTCGCCGGGGATGGGGTCGCCCGGCTGTTCCTCATCGTGGACGAGACCATCGTCGACCGGCGCGGGATCGGGCAGGAGGACCGGGGGCCCGGCCTGATCCATGAAGGTCTGCACCCCCATGGTGGCGAGTGCGGCAGCGTCTTCGGCGGAGAAGTTGGTCTTGGTGACTTTGCCCAACCCCGCCCAGACGAAGGTCAAGGCCAAGACAAGCCGAATCAGCAGCGGGGGAAAGGTCAACGCCAGTCGGTCGCGGAAGCTCATGTCGGATCCTCGCCCTAGGGGGGTAACGTGCGTTCCTTCTTTATTGGGACATGGTACCACGAGGTTCTGGGACTGGTAGCCGGGAGTCGCCGGATCGCGGCCCAAGCCCCCTTTGGGGGCGGGACGGGGTCCGGGAAGGACGGCTCTGGCAACGCCGGCACCGGTCGGCTAGGCTGCGGCACCACGCAGAAACGCGGGCGTGGCGGAATTGGCAGACGCGCCAGATTTAGGATCTGGTCCCGAAAGGGGTGGAGGTTCGAGTCCTCTCGCCCGCATTAACGGCGACGAATCACCAGGGCCCGGCCGCCACCTGCGGTCCGCTCGGCCTCGCCGCCTCCGCCAACAACTCCCGGAAACGGGGCTCAGAGCAGCTCGGCGATGAGCTCGCGCATGGTCTCCGTGCCGTTCTTGACCGCCTTCTTGTCGCTGGCGCTGAGGGGGCTGAAGTGCTCGGCCAGGACTCCGCAGACGGCGTCATCGACCTTGCGCATGCGCACCGCCACGCCGCGCCCGAGTTGAATCTCGACGCGGCGTCGATCCTCGTTGCTGCGGGTGCGGCTGATGAGATTCATGTCCACCAGACGATCGACCATGGTCGACATGGAAGCGGTGGTGGTGCAGACACGCTCCGCCAAGTCGGCCACGCCACAGGGGGCGAGGGCCCGAACCGCGACGAGAGCCCGGTATTGGGCCGGCGTCACATCCTTGGCGAATGGTCTGGTCTCAAGCTGTTCGGAAACCAACCGATCCGTCAGGCCACGGGTATGCCAGAAGCACGACCACGCCGCCTCGGCGAGCGCTTGGTCACCACGAGCAGATCCATTAGCTGATCTTGCCATTGGAGGGGGGTCCTCTCACACAAACGGCTGCAACAAACTGTCTTGACACATCTTGGCGCATCGTGGCGCATCGTGGCGCATCGGCGAAGTCTGCCACACCGCGCAAGAACGAAGAGTTGAACAGGCTAAGCGGTAGCTCGGCCCAAAGCAAGATGAGTTGTGGCACACACTTATAATTTGGAGCTACGGCAACCTTGATTAGGTAAAGATCACTACAGATATGAACTTCGCCGATCAGGCGAGTCCCGGGTGGGCGCCGCCCGAGATTGCCCCTCTCTCCTCGGTTTTTTTGGCTTGGCAACCTGGAGAAGGCGGGGTAGTCTGGCTCTCGGAGGGCGCGTGCTGACCAGATGATCGGCAGGCGCCTGTTTTAGTGGAGTCGCCCGTGCGCATCGAGAGCCAATCCCTGCCGCTTCGCCTCGCCGGCATCTACGGACCGCCGGCGGCGAATCAACCTGTTCAGGCCAACTCGCCCCCCCGAGACTCCCTCCACAATCCACACGACGGGGGGTCGAATCGACACCCGCGGGGCGCGGGCCATGCGCCTGGTGGCTGGGATCGTGCCGGGCGGGATCGACTTCAGCGGCGATTCGCCCCAGCCCCGCCGCGCCTCGCTGCCCCTGTACCGGCATCCCGCCGACCGCAACGCCGCCGCCACCGGCGTCGAACTCGGCCGCAGCGTCGACCTGAACGGTTAATCAGTAAATCCACCTATTCCAGTACCACAGTTCCGAGAATCGAGGGCGTGCCTAGAGCGTTTTGCACTCGCTTGTAGCGTCCGTGATCCACTGCCGTGGGGTGGGGCGGGCGTCCCGCCCGCCGACGTCGGTGTCGAAACGGTGTTTCCGGCGGGCGAGACGCCCGCCCCACCGCCTCGAATCCAGGCACGCCGCTACGAATGAACACAAAACGCTCTAGGCGTCGGGGTCGAAGAGGCGATTGTCATCGTCCGCGCCGAACCAGCCGATGTCGAGCCCCTGCGGATCCCCCTGGTACAAGCCGCTGGACCAAGAGTGGCGGCGGGCTTCCGAGTCCACGTGCCCATCCAGCCAGGCCAGGTTGGCCTCCTCCCGATGGCGAAAGTGTGTGGAGGGATCGAAGCGAACTTGTGGACGATCGGGGTGGAACCGTGGTTCAAGAAAACTGTATTCGATCGCCTCATCGGCGGCGAAGGCGGCATCGCCGAACATGACCGTGCGAGCCGGCTGGACGAAGAGATGGGCCGGCGCCCCCTGCCTGTCCGAGGCCAGGGACCAGGCGCCGGGACCGGAACGGACTCGTCGGGTGCCGACGTAGGCGTTGTTGTAGCCGTAGCCGCCACAGCCGCGCTCAAACGCGCCGGGGCTGTCAAGGATGTCAGCAAAACTGGGGCAGGCCCGGACCAAGGGGGCGCTGCCGACCTCGCCCAGGTACCTGGTGAGCGAGCCGCCTTCGGGCCTGAAAGGCACACCGGTCGAGGTCCGTGTGCCGTGCCAGCGATGGCGGTTGTGCAGGACGATGTCGACCGCGCCCGGGGCGTAGTAGCCGGCATGGTCCGCGACGTACAACTCGTTGGCGGCGGCGAGTTGCCGCAGGTTGCTGGCGCAGACACTCGCGCGCGCCTGCCCACGGGCGGCGGCGAGCGCGGGAACCAGCAGACCGATCAAGAGGGCCACGATGGCGATGACCACGAGCAGTTCGATGAGGGAGAAGGCGGCTCGGGGCGGAATCACCGCGGAGTGCACGGAAATCACAGAGGGGGATCCGTGTTTAGCCCCGAAGCGCAGCGGAGGGGAGGGGGGGCCTGACGAAGAGACACCCAGGGAGGCGCTTCGCTCTGCCTTGGCATAGCGCCCTGCCCTGGCGTGGGGGAGTCGGATTGGAATGCCTCGCGTGCTCATCCGTTGTAATTCGCCAAGAGCTGACCCAGGTCCGGCTGACCGACCCAGCCGTCGCCGTCGAAGTCGGCGTCCTCGTTCCAATGATCATCGCCGGGACGCGAGTCATAGGCCGCGAGCAACAGCCCCAGGTCCGACTGATCCACCGCACCATCGCCGTTGACGTCACCGGGGATCCCGGCCGGCCTGACATCCGCGACGCCGCCGATCTCGGCGCTCTTCTCGCCGAACAGGCCATCCGGGTCGTAGGCGACAGCGGTGCTGATCCGAATGAAATCAAACCCGTCCAATTCCGCCGGTTGCATCGTCACCGGATCGATGGCCCAGGCGATGTCAAAGGCGTCCCCGCCCCCACTGCCCGCGGACACGCCGACCACCTGCGGGTCGTCGGGGATCGTGTAGAACTCCGCAGCCGCGACGCCGCCTGGCAAGGCCAGCGTCGGCGTGCAGTCGGCGTAGCCGAAGTAGCCCTCCTCGGAGGCATCGAGACCGTTGGGATTGACCACGACGAGCGGGCCGAACAGGTCGTGATCGAGCGCGTAGCCGGCCGTGCTGTAGCTCGGGCCGATCCAGGGATAGGTCGCCTGGCTGGGATACCAGTTCAACTCTTCGGGGGGCGTGGGAGTGCCGGCGTCGTCGTCCCACCATTGCTCCTGCCATTGTCCGAGCGGATCGGGCAGATGCGACCCGGGAATGAGATACCAGGGATCGTCCGCCAGACCGTTGCTGTTGGCATCGCGGCTGATCTCGAGGTGGGCTGCCTCCGCCCAACGACGATTGGGGTTGCCCGCGATGAAATGGGCGTTGCCGAAGACGATGGCGTCCAGGCCCAGCGGATTGCTCGGGTCATCGAGCACCGTGTCGGCGAACGCCAGCGTGATGGAACCGCCGAAGGCGCCGAGGGAGACAAGCTTGGAGTTGTCCGGCTCCGTGAGCCCGCCGCCCACCGGAGCGCCCAGGGCGCGGGCCGGATCGTTGAACTGGGGATCGTTGATGAACTGGCCCGGGGCGGGTTGGTAGTCGAGGACGACCGAGGCGAAATCGTCGGCGTGGGCGCTGGTCAAGGAGAGCGCCAGGAGTACAAGAAGCACCCCGTTTAGCCCCGAAGCGCAGCGGAGGGGACGGGGCGCGGCGGATACCCAGGGCGGCGCGGCGCTCTGCCCTGGCTTGTTGGGGTTACACATGGCGGCGCCCCCTCAGTGAAGCGCCCCCGATCGCGAGCAGCAGCCCACTCGTGGGGGTGGGGATGTTGTAAACCGCCCAGGTCACCGCGTCGCCGCTGCTGTAGCCGTCCGCCCAGCCGCCGTAGAGGTCGCCGCTGACGGGGTTGTAGGCGACGGTGTAGCTGCCGACGCTGCCCGTTCCTTCCGGATCGAAGGTGCGCACCTGGGTCGGATCGCCCAGGTCGATGGCGCTCAGTCCAGCGAGGGCGTCGGCAAGCGCCTGGTTGTCGATGAGCGCGAAGTGGCCGGTGTCGCCGCTGAAGGCGTCGCCGCCGCCCACAAAGAAGTTGCCTTCCGCATCGAAGCCGAGCGAGCCCGCCGAGAGCAAGTCGACGATGAAGATCGCCTCCTGTTCGAAGTCCGCCGGGTCGCCTTGCAGCCCTGCCTGCCAGTCGGCGTAGGCGACCGCCTTGACGTGGCCGGTGTCGCTGGGGCCGTTGCCCGCGAAGCCGTTGCCGGTGAAGAGCGTGCCCGCCGCGTCGAAGGCGATGCCCGCCGAGGAGCCGCCGATGTTGCTGACGATGATGGGGTTGTCGGGCAGGCTGGGGTCACTGCTGGTGTCGAGCAGGGTGACGTGGGCGGGCTGGCCCCAGTCGCCGCCGGTCAGGGCCAGGCTGGCCTCGTCGTACCAGGCCGCGTCGTAGGAGCCGACAGAGAAGTAGTCGGCGCTGACGCCGGCGAGAAGTTCCATCGGCGCCCCGGGCACACCCAGCGCATCGATGTCAAATACGGCAATCGGCTTGCCGAACCCACCCCCCACCGCCAGGCGCTCACCGGAGGGCGAGACGCACAGGAAACTCGGGTCGACTGAACCGGCCATCTGTGCCGAATCAAATGTCGAGACAAGGTCGAACACGCCCGATCCAACCGCGGATTCCAGGTACACGCCGTTGCCGGTGCTGGCGACGATGCGGCCATCGGCGAGCACGGCGGCGCTGGTGCCGAACGAGCCGATGCCGATCGCAGGCAGATCAAGGCGGACGCCGGTGTCCGCGTAGGCGCTGAACGAGTCCGCCGGCGCGGAGGCAGCCAGCGTCCCGAGCAGCGAAGCGGCGACGAACCATCGAGGGACCAACATGGGTGAACCTCCCGGCGCGCCGCGGGCAGCGCGCTTCCCCGCCGGGCAGAGCGATCTCGGCGCCGCAGAGCGCGCCGAGCCGGTCCTCGCTCGACCACGCGTCGAGATCCGATGGAATTCGCTGGGGTTTCGTCGCAGCCGCGGGGAAGACTGCACGCAACGCCGGCGTCCCATCGCGGGGACCACCAAGCTAGCGTCCAGGCAGGTCTTCCGGCTTTGGGCTCCACATCGTCGCCTTCCCAGGTTGGCCCGTCCGCTATTGACGCGGGCGACCTTCCCAGTGGCTTTCTGACGACGCTTCAGCACCCATCACGGCGGCGCGTCCGCGGCGGTTTGTCCCGTTTCCACTCGCAAGCCAGGGAACACTCGATTGTTCCACAGCTGCTCGTGGGGGTTCCGCACTTGTCTTTTCACCCGCACGCCCCGATGGGCGCTTGGGCACCTGAACGAGCGCAGCATGGCGCACGTTCGAGGTGGTGTCAAGGATTGAGGTGGGTTTCCGGCGATCTACCCCTCAGCCGGGGCGCCTGCACAGCGAGCCGCCGCGTCCACGCGAGCGGATGAGGTCACCGCCCGACCTGACGCCCGCAGGCCAACACCGCTGGCGGGGACGCCGCGGCTCGCTCCCACAGGCGTTCCCCGCCGCTGGGGTTTACCAGCGGGGGTCTTCGAAGCGCTGGATCTCCACGAGGTACCCCGCCGGGTCGCGGAGGAAGCAGTGGTAGATGAGGTAATCCGGGTTGTAGGCCGGCTCCTTCTCAAAGGTGACGCCGTGCGCGCGAAGGCGGTCGCACCAACTGTCCACATCCTCGGTGACCAGCGTCAGGATCACCCCGGCCGGCTTGGGAACGTCCTGGCGATCACAGAAACCGAGGTAAGCGGTGTCGGTGACGTGGTAGATGCGGCAGCCGCCCTGCTCCAGCTTGAGCTTCAGCCCCAGCAGATCCTCGTAGAAGTGGGCGACCGCTTTGATGTCTTCCGTGTAGCAGAAGGTGATTTGAGCGTCGAAACCGTTCATGGCTGTCTCGCGGGGAAGTGCAGTTCGTTACGGAGGTACGCAGGTCGATTCGTCGTAATGGATGCCGCCCCGAGGGCGTGGAAGCGCCGGGCGGTCGCGGGATCGTCGATCGTCCAGACGTGCAGTTCGTATCCCGCGCGCTCAAGTCGGCCCACGAAGGCGCTGTCGAGGCTGTCGTGAGCGTTGCTCCCCAGGCCATCCGCGCTGCAGCCGGCCAGCGTCGCCAGAATCTCGTCGATCGTCGGCGTCACCTCCCCCGTCGCCTCATCCACCTTGTAGCCGGTGAGCCAATAGGCCCGGCATTGCGGGAGCCACGCCTTCGCCGCCGCAATCACCTCGGCGCGGAACGAAATGATGATAGCCTGCTCGTACGGCAGGTCGGAGGCGTCCAGCGTCCCGGCCAGCACGGGTACGATCTCCGGGCCGCACTTGATCTCGATGTAGATCAGCCGATCCCGGGGCACGGTTTCCAAGACCTGGATCAGCGCGGGGATGCGCTCGCCGGCGTAGCGCTCGTCCTTCCAGGATCCGACATCGAGATCGCCCAATCCGTCGTAGGCCGTGTCAGCAACGACAAGCTCCCGGCCGGCGGTGCGCTTGGTCGTCTTGTCGTGCAGGCAGACGATGCGCTGGTCGCTCGTAAGGTAGAAATCGCCCTCGATGCCATCGGCGTTCTTCTCCCAAGCGAGTTCAAAAGCGGCGAGCGTGTTCTCGGGAGCATCGTGTGAGGCCCCGCGATGGGCGATGAGCGGGATCGGCTTGGGGGTCGCGCAGCCGACCATGAGACAAGCAAGCGCGACCAGTGCCACGAGCCGCCGATGGGTGCGGTCTATGGACAGCATGCGGAGAGACTACCGCGCCACCGAGACGAGCGAACGCGGCGGGCATGCGCACGGCAAAACGCGGGGCAAGCCCACGCCGCTAAATGACGGAGTCCCCACTTGGTCCCTCAGTCCCTTTGTCCCACAGTCCCTTCCCCCCCTCAGATCCCCCCACCCCGATCGCCGTGCGCTGCCACCAGCGACATCTTCAGCCGGGCCCGATCCAGGTCGCGAGCCTTCTTGTCGGCGGAGGCCAGGTCGTGCGGGTGGTAGGCGTCGGCCTCGGCGTACTCGGCCTTCGCGTCCGTGGCATCGATCTGCTCGACCGGGGTGGCGGCCTCGCAGAGCAGGGTCAGCTCGTTGTTCACCAGGTGGGCCACGCCGTCCTCGACGAGGTACCAGCGGCTGCCGCCCTCGGGAAAGTCCAGCCGCAGCGTCCCCAGGCCCAGCTTGTAGAGCAGCGGCGCCCGACCGGGGGGCCACACCAAAGAGACCGTCCCAGGCGGGAACGCTGGCGTAGGTCACCTCGCGATCCAGGGCCTGGGCCTGAGGCGTAATCAGCTTGCAGTGGAAGGTGTCTGCCACGTCTGGTCTCCGGGGGGTTCGGCGCTCAGTCTAGGCGCACCCGGCGGCATGTCAACGCGGGGCGTTCTCGGGCATGGCCTGAATGTCGCCTCCGGGCATGCGCAGACCCCGCTTCGCCGCCGCCACGATGCGCTCCGCGGTGCGGACCGCCGCAAACCCCGCCGCTGCATTGATTTCCGGTTGTTCTTTGTCCCGAATGACCCGCAGGAACTCGCCGATTTCCATCTTGAGCTGGTCCTGGTCATCAACCCGCAGATCCTCGCGGGCGACGAGTTCGGTCCAGGGCAGGTCGGAGAGGTCTCGCCCCTCGCGGATGCCCTGGCGCAAGTCCCGTAGCTGCGCCTCGTTGGCAGTGCGGCGAATCAGGGCCCCCGTCTTCTTGGCGTAGTCGACCGAGACGTAGAAATCCTCGCCGATCACCCGCATCCGCCGTTCCGTCTTGATCGCGAGTCTGCTGGCGGTGACGTTGGCGAAGCACTCTCGGCCGTCCTCGCGGATGAAGGTCAGGCGGGCGTTGCAGACATCCTCATGCTCGCTGATGACCGCCACCGCCGACGCCTGCACATCGACCGGCTCGCAGCCGACCAGGGCGATGATGACGTCGAGGTCGTGGATCATCATGTCGAAGACCACGCCGACGTCGATGCTGCGGAACGTAAGCGGTGATACGCGGTGCACTTCCATGAAGCGGGGGATCGGGGCCCCGTCCTCGTCCGTGGCCCGGAAGGCCCGCACCACGGGGTTGAAGCGCTCGATGTGGCCCACCATGAGCGTCGAGCCGGTCGACTCAGCGAGCTGCTTGAGTTCCTCCGCCTGCTCGACATCGCCCGCGAGGGGCTTCTCGATCAGGCAGGCGACGCCGGCTTCCAGGAGGGGTTTGGCCTCCTTGAGGTGGGCGGTCGTGGGGACAGCGATGGTCACTGCCTGCACCCCCAGATCGATCAGTTCCTGGGCGCTCGCCACCGCCTGGCACTGGTGCTTGCCGGCGATCATCTCCCGCCGATCGGCGTCGGCATCGGCGACGCCAACCAGTTCAGCGCCAGGCAGTTCCGTGTAGACGCGGGCATGGTGGGCACCCATTCGTCCCACGCCAACAACGCCGCACCGCAAGACCTGATCGGCCATGATCGAATCTCCTTTGGGGCAGCGGGCTCGCTGCGCCAACGGGCCATCGTCGTCGCTCAAGCGGGGGAGGGCAAGGGAGGGGGTGCTGTGGGAGCATGGGAATTGGGGAACTTGGGAATTGGGGTGGGATTTCATGTCACTATTTAGCGGCGCGGGCTTGCCCCGCGCTTTGCCGCACGGTTACCCGCAGCGCTCTCAGCGGCGCGGTAGGCTGCGCACATGCGTTGGGTCGGCATGATCCCGGTGCTCTGCTCGGTGGGACTGGTGGTCTCCTGCGCGCCCGACCCTCACGAGATCGTTGAAGAGCAGTCACAGGAAATGCCGCGGCAGGTCGAGGTCTTCCCGCACGTCTGGCTGGAAGCCCATTGCCAAGCGGTGCTCGTCGATGGCTGGACACCCATCGCGCCGGGCGCGGCCAACCAGGCAATCGTCTGGCTGGAGACGGTTGTCTGCACCCGCGACACGAAGGAGCACGAGTCGCTCGTGGTGACGGAGGCGAAGGCCGCCCACGTGCACGCGGCGTTACTAATGTTGGGATTGCAACCGGGCGCGCCGGGGTCGTGGGAGATTGACGGGAACGGCGAGTATGTGAGACAGCCGCCGACCGGGCCGGCGGTGCGCGTGGAGTTTGTCTACGAACGCGAGGGCGAGTTAATCACGATTGATCCGCGGCAGTGGATGCTTGATGCGACAACCGATGCGCCGCCGACGGGCGAGTGGGTGTTCGCGGGTTCGCAGTTGGTGGGACGCGAGGGCAACATCTACGCCGCCGATGAGGAAGGCACGATCGTTGGCCTATCCACGTTCGGCACGGAAACGCTTGCCTGGAGCGAGGTGTTCAGTCCGGAGACGAGCGTCGAGGAACCGCGTGTGTATGCGAACGAAGCGGCCCTGCCGGCGTTCGGCACGTTGGTGCGCGTACGAATCAGCGCAACCAAACAAGCGCGTTAGTTCCATCCCCGTTTAGCCCCGAAGCGAAGCGGAGGGGGTTTGCGGAGTGGGAATTAGGGAACTTGGGAATTAGGGAATTGGGGCGCTGGCGTGGCGAGAGCCGGGGGACTGCCGCGCATCCCCGGAGCGGCGCTGCGAAGTTCCTCTCCCTGCCAGGGTGGGGCGGGGGGCGGGTGGAGATGCCAGGCCGGCAGGATGCAACACGTTGGCGGTCAAGCCGCCAGTGGCCCCCCGGCGCATCCCCGGGAAGAGCCCGGGGCAAACGATCAAGTGCGCCAGCCGCACTCCCCTACTGCAAGTTCACCGGCATAATCACACACAAGAAGTCACTGCCAGAGCGGATGATGCCTGGCTTAGTTGACGCCTTCATCTCGATCTGCACATCCTGCGTGTGGATCACCTTCAGAGCATCGGTGATGAAGGCGGGGTTGAAGCCGATCTCGATCTCTTCGCCTTCGTAGCCGGCCATGGGCAGCTTGATTTCCGCTTCGCCCAGTTCCGGAGCGCGGCTGGAGAGTGTCAGGAGATCCTCCTTGAAGCTCAAACGCACGCCGCGCGATTCTTCGTTGGTCAGCAAGGCGGCCCGGCGGACAGCGGAGGCGAGTTCATCGCAGGCGAAGACCACCTTCTTGTCCTGGTCGCGAGGGATGACATCCTCGTAGGGCGGGAAGGTGCCTTCCACCGTCTTGGTCGAAAGCATGGATGACACGCCCGCCGCCTCGGCGAAGCGGAAGAGCACCTGGTTCTCGGTGATGGCGACCTGCACGTTGGCTTCCGCTTCATGCACCAGCTTGGTCAGGACGTTCAGCGCCTTGGTGGGAATGATGCAGCGGCTCTCCTCGGCGGCCTTCTTGCCGGACTTGCAGGCGCCCCGGGCCAGGGCCAGACGCCGGCCGTCCGTGGCGACGAGTTCGAGCTGCTTGCCGGTCTTGACCAGGAGCACGCCGTTGATGGCGTAGCGGGAGTTCTCCCGGGCGGTGGCAAAGACGGTGCGGACGATGAGTTGGTGCAAATCGCCTGCCGAGAGTTCCATGGTGATCTGATCGTCGGCGGGGAAGTCGGGGATGGGGGGAAACTCGCCGGCGGGGAAGCCGAGCACCTTGAAGTGCGAGTCGGCGCCGCGGATGTGCGAGTCGTTGCCATCCGTCTCAATGGTGACGGTCTGGTCGGCGGACTCGCGCAGGATCTGCAGGAGCTTGTCCGCGAGGATGACCGTTTCGCCGGGATCCTGGATGTCCACCTGGGTAATGGCGAACTGCAGGGCGATCTCCAGATCCGTGCTGGTTAACGTCAAAACCCCGTCCCCAGCGGTCATCTTGATGCAGCGGAGGACCTCCTTGGGGGTGCGGGCGGCGGCGACCGAACTGAGCGCCAGGACAGCTTCCAGCAGTGCGGAACGTTCGCAGATGAGTTTCATCGGCAATCTCCCATATCCTGGCAGTGTACAGCAGGCCCGGCCCGATCGCCCCCTGGGGCCCCAGCAGGGGGGATTCGCGGTGGAGCAGGGGCGGGATGCAGGAACAGAGGGGTGCCGCGTGGGCCCCGGGACCACACCGCGACAAGTCGCGTCGCTTCAACCCCACTCAGTCCCTCAGTCCCTCAGTCCCTTGGTCCCTCAGTCCCTTGGTCCCTCAGTCCCTTGATCCCGTGATCCCGTGCTCCCGTGATCCCGTGATCCCTCTGTCCGTCCGCCCCCCAAACTGACTGAATCGATCGGCCATTATCGGTTGTCAGTATCCAGCCCTTCGCGGATACTGCCGCCTGTCCAGATTCGGTGTCACAGGCTGCCTGTCGGCCTGGGGCCAGCAATGTCGAACTAGACCGGGAAGGGGTCACTCATGTCCTTTGCAGCCGCCGTCCACGCCAAGACCATCCAACTTTGCGAATCCGTCCTGGAGATGACCACCGCCTCGGGGAGCGGCCACCCGACCAGTGCCCTGAGCATCTCGCACATGACCACGGTGCTGATGTACCACACGATGCGCTGGAGCACGGAGCACCCCGATTACCCGACGAACGACCGGCTGGTCCTGAGCGAAGGCCACGCGGTTCCCATCATCTACGCCGCCTACGCCGACCTGCAGGGCGTGGTGGGCGAGGGCGAGAATCGCCGGCCCCTGACCCAGGAGGACCTCTCCACACTGCGGGCGGCCGACAGCGTCCTGGAAGGCCACCCCAATCCTCGCGAGGGCTTTCCCTTCTTCGATGCGGCGACCGGCTCGCTGGGCCAGGGCCTCTCCGTGGCGGCGGGGCTGGGCCAGGCGGCCCGGCTGGACGGCAGCGATCGGCGCATCTACTGCCTCATCGGCGACGGCGAGTCGCGCGAGGGGCAGATCTGGGAGGCGATCGATTTCATCGCCGACTACAAGCTGACCAACGTCCTGCCCATCTTCAACTGCAACGACTATGGCCAGTCCGACCGCGTCAGCCCCCAGCAGTCGCCCGAGACGCTGGTGAAGAAGCTGGAGGCGGCGGGCTTCCTGGTCACCGAGATCGACGGCCACGATCCCGACGCCATCAAGAAGGCCTTCGACGACTACATCGAGCGCCTCGGCGGCGAACAGCCCATGGCCATCGTCGCTCGCACGGTCAAGGGCTGGGGCTCGCGCATCCTGCACGGGGCCGGCTGGCACGGCAAGCCGCTCAAGCGCGATCAACTCGAGAAGGTCAAGGAAGAACTCGCCAGCAAGCGCCTCGAGTTGGCGACGGGCTTGTCGGCCCAGGAATCGTTCACAATCCAGCCCCCCGCCGACGCCCCGCAACTGCCCAAGCCCAGCGGCGAGCTGCCCGACTTCAGCGAGACGCTGGCCAAGGCCGACATGGGGCACCTGCGTTCCATGGCGACGCGGAAGGCCTACGGCGTGGCCCTGCGGGCCCTGGGCAAGATCAACCCCAACATCGTCGTACTGGACGGCGACACCAAGAACTCGACCTTCGCCGAGACTTTCGCCAACGATCCGGAACTCGCGGAACGCTACTTCGAAGGACGCATCGCCGAGCAGAACATCATCTCGGCGGCAGTGGGCTTGTCCGCGGCGGGCAAAATCCCCTTCGTCTCCAGCTTCGCCAAGTTCTTCGGCCGGGCTTACGACCAGATCGAAATGGCCATCTACAGCGGCGCCAACGTCAAGGTGGTCGGCTCGCACTCGGGCATCAGTCTGGGCCCGGACGGCCCCAGCCAGATGGGCCTCTCCGATGTCGCCTTCATGCGGGCCTTCACCACCATGAAGGACCATCGCGGCAACCCCGGCTGCTACCTGCTGCAACCCTCCGACGCCTTCGCCGCCTACGCCTTGACCGAAGTCATGGCTGAGTACGAGGGCTTCTGCTACATGCGAACGCTTAGGCCCGATGTCGAGTTCCTCTACAGCGACAGCACCGTCTTCAACCTGGGCGGCATGGAAGTGCTCACCGAGGGCAAGGATCTCTTGCTCGTCGCCTCCGGCTACACCGTGCACGAAGCCAACCAGGCCCTGGACGGCCTGGACCAGGCGGGCATCAACGCCACCCTGGTCGATCTCTACTCGCTGCCCTTCGACACGGACCAACTGCTTGATCTGGCCCAGGAGAACAACGGCATGATCATGACGCTGGAGGACAACTACGGCGGGGCCTTCGGCTCCGCCGTCGCCGACGCCCTCACCGAGGACGGCGGCTCCTTCACGCTCAAGCAGATGTACGTCAAGCGCGTCCCCAAGTCGGCCCGCACCGCCGACGAACTGATGAAGATGTGCGGCTTGTCCGCCCAGGACATCATCCGCGAGTCCTGCGAACTACTGCAGGTCGCGGGGGTGCAGGGGTAAGGAGCCCACGACCACCAACTGTGCAAAGGATCCAACGCCGGGCTCACCCGGCGTTTTCTCTTGCTGCTACTCAGCGAGACGGACAGCGGCACGCGGCGTTCGAGATGATTCGGTTGAGTGGGAGCAGTCGCAGCGCTAAACGCGGGGCAAGCCCGCGCCGCTGAGTGGTGCATCCACAATCAGCCGCCGGCCCGGCCGAGGAGGACGCTGGAGATGTCCTTGGAGCGGATGCGCTGGCCGTCCGTGGTGATGAACTCGCCGAGCAGGTCGACGCCGACCGTGGGGAAGTGATCGCTGACGCCGACGTCGAGCAGAGAGAGGTCAAAGGAATAATACGGCCCGACCTCGTGACGGCGCAGGTGGGCCCGCGCTTGCTCGGCGGTAAAGGTCCACTCGGCGATCGGCTCGGAGTCTGCTTCCAAGGCGGTGCCCGTGGGATACAGGCCGAAGACGAAGGAGCCTTCCTGCCGCAGCGAGGGGGCGTAGTTGGAGCGGGCGGCGAAGAGGTAGGTGAAGAGGCGCACGGTGTCGCCGAAGCCGTTGTGATTCGAGTCCATGACCATGGACTCGGGAGCCACGATGAGCGTGTCGGCGACCAGGCCGGACGGTTGCGGCGGGGCGTCGCGGGGCGGCTTGCGCAGGGGCTCGCCTTCGATGACGCAGCCGCTGAGGAGGGCGAGAGAGGCAACGAGGGCGAGAAGGCAGAGCGCTGGCTGACAAGCAGCCGGGGGCACACAGCGATTCGGGCGAATCGGTCGCCTGGGAGTTGTCGCGGCGTTGAACGCGGGGCAAGCCCGCGCCGCTAAATGAGATGGCTGCGCGCTGCGTTGCATATCGGTCTCGCTACAGCCCGTACAGCAGGGCTGCGGGCAGGGGTTCGTCCTCTTCTTCCGTTTCCGTGGTTTCTGCCGCTTCTTCTTCGATCACGGCGGGGTCGACGGTCTCCTCAGCCGCTTCGGGCTTCTCTTGCTTGTCCTTGGCCTTCTGCTCTTCGCTCAGGAAGGGGCCGTCGGCTTCGAAGTCGAAGGGGTCGATGTCGCTGAAGTCGCTGCCGCGCAGCACTTCCTTGCGCTCCTCGGGAATGTTCAAGAGGCGCAGTTCGTGCTCGGTCTCGGCGTTGTAGGCGTCCGGCTGGCGGATGATGTGCGGGGTGAGCAGGACGAGCAGCTCCGTCTTGGTGCGCTGCACGACCTCGGAGCGGAAGGGAAGGCCCAGGATGGGAATGTCGCCGAAGAAGGGCACCTTGGAGCTACGGCGTTCAGCGCGATTCTCGATGAGCCCGCCGATCACCACGGTCTGACCGTCCTTGACGGTGACGATCGTCTTGATCTTGCGAACGTTCAGCACCGGGGCCTGGAAGTCCTCGGAGACCTGCGTCGTGGCGGCGGAGAGATTGGAGAACTCGGGCGCGACTTCCAGCCTGACGAAACCGTCATCGTTGATGCTGGGCTTGACCACGAGAATGATGCCCAGCTCCCGCTGCTCGATGGAGCTGTTGGTGGAGCCGTCCTCGTTGACGCGAACGTTGCTGGCGAGGCTGATTTCCTCGCCGACCTGCAGGTTCGCTTCTTCGTTGTTGGCCACCGCGATCTGCGGCCGGCTCAGCACCTCCAGACGGCCTTGCGATTGCAGGGCCCGGATGAGCAGCGAAAAGTCGGTGGTCGAGACGGAGAGGTTGGGCACCCCCAAGGCGGTGGCGACGGCGGACCCCAGGCCGAACGTCGACCCGGCCCGCGTCTCCCGGCTGCCCAACGGCCCGACGTTGATGTCGGCGCCCCATTGGAAGTCGCTGTCCAGCGTCACTTCCGCGAGCACGACCTGAATCATGACCTGGGGAGGCGGCTCGTCGAGTTCCGTGATGATGTCACGGACGGTCTCGATGTAACGCGGGGAAGCGCTGAGCAGAACCGTGTTGGAAAGCTCATCGCCGACGACGCTGATCTCCTGCTCGAGCCGGCGGGTCATGGAGCCGGTGCGATCCGGGCCGAGCAGGCGAAGAATGCGCTCCTGCTCGCGGGTGACGAACTCCTCGAGCACGCGGGCGACATCGGTGGCCTTGGCGTTCTTGAGGCGAATGACATCCGTCTCGCGTTCGTTGGCCACCTTGTCATCGAGCTCGTTGATGACGTTGGAGACCAGATCCATGTAGCGCTCGGTGCCGGACACCAGCAGGCTGTTGGTGCGGGGATCGACGGTGATCGAGAGTTGCTGGCGTTCATCGGGGACGGCGGTCAGCTCCGCCCCGGCCAAGCCTTCCGCGGAGGTCTGATCGTCCGGCTGCTGCTCGTCCAGGGCGCCGATGACGCGCGGGGTGAGGATGTAGATCCGACCCTGCTGCCGCAGCGAGAAAAGCTCGGCGAGAAGTTCCGCCATCTGCTCGGCGTCGGCGTTGACGAGTTCGAAGATCTCGATCTTGCGATCGCCGCCCTTGGCGCTGTCCAGTTCACTGACAATGGCTTCGATGAGGTCGATCGACTCGCCGGGGGCGGCGACGATGAGCGAGTTGGTCCGCACATCCGGGGTGATGCTGATCTGTTCCTGGATGGCGGAGGTGATCTGCGCTTCCGTGAGGTTGTCGCCGATCTCGCGCTCGAGTTCCTTGGCTGTAAGAAAACGCAACATGGTCGCCTGTCGCATGGCCCCGGCCCGGGCGGCGACGCTGCGGCCGCTGAGCACGCTGCGCAGGAGGCTTTCCATCTCCAAGGCGTTCGCGGCCTTGAGCGCCAGGATGCGAATCTCGCGCACGGTGTGCGTCGGCGCCTGGTCGAGCAGCTTGACCAGCTCCTCGATCTCCTTGATGTCTTCCTGGATGCCGGAGACGAGGACGGAGTTAAGGCGTTCATCCGCCGTCACGGAGAGCGTGTTCTCGCCGCGGTTGCGGTTGATCTCGTCGACGTAGAGATCGCGCAGGGTGCGGACGACATCCTCCGCCTGGGCAGCCTTGAGGGGCAGGACGGTGAAGCCCTTGCCCAGTTCCGCCGCTTCGACCTCCGCCTTGGTGAGCAGGTCGATGATCCGCTGGATCGTGGTCAGGTTGTCATCGTTGGCGGCGATGATGAGCGAGTTCGACCCTTGGTCAGGCTGAATCGAAACGCGGTCGGCATCGGTGGCGGAGTTGCCCAGGGCGGCTCGGCGATCACGCATGATCGCTTCGATCCGATCCGCCAGACGCTCCACATCGGAACCCGGCACGGGCAAAACGTGTACGCCCACGGTTGGGTTGGGCGTCGCCGAGTCCAGTGTGTCGAGCAGATTCTCCAGTACGGTGAAGCTGCGGGGGCTGGTCGAGACGATGAGCGTGTTGGTGCGCTGATCGACGGCGACCTGCACATCGTCTTCATCGCGAATGAGCCCGGAACTGAGCTGATCGCGGAAGAACTGCTCAACGGTGCGGGAGACGCGGTCGGCGTCGCCATTCTCCAAAGGATAGATCCGCACAGTGGCGTTGGGCGAGGCGGCGGGCGTGTCGAGCTGCGCCACCAACTCCGCCACGGCGTCGACGTTCACCGTCGTGCCCACCACGATGAGGGCGTTCATCTTGTCATCCGGCTCGATGATCAAGCGCGCCAAGGGAGTAAACACATCGGTCGTCAGGGGCTCTGCGCCGTCGCGCAGGATGCGCAGACGCGAGATCTGCCGCTGAATCGCCGTCGATTGCGGCAGACCGCGTTGGCCCTCGACGAGAATCATCTTCAGTGTGTCAGCGAGGTCCACGGCGTCGGCGTGCACGATCTGGATCACGCGCGGCTCGACCCAGCGAGCGGCTTCGTCGCTGTCGAGCGATTGGATCAGCACCTCGACGAGCGCCACCGCTTCCTCCCGACCGGCGACGATGAGAGCGTTGGTGCGTTCGTCGGTGGCGATGCCGATCTCGCCGGCCAGGGCGTACCCGGTCGTCGTGGGCGGCAAGGTCATGCGACGCGAACCCAGGGCCCGGCTCACCGCTTCGCCCTGCTGGAACAGGCTGCGCACGACTGTTTCCATCTGGCGGGCGTCGGCTGTATCCAGGTGGAAGATGCGAATCGTCACCTGGTCGCCGACGGGCAGCGTGTCGAGCAGGGCCACGACTTCGCGAAGGGAGGCGAGGTTGGCGGGCGAGGCGCTCAGGATGATCGAGTTGGTCTGCTGATCTTCGAGAATGCGAATGGGCTCACTCAGGTCGATGGTCAGGTCGTCGTGTCCCAGCCCGGCTTGGCGGAGATTGAGCCGGCGAATCTGCTCGCGAATCGCCTGGGCGGGGCCGGTCTGGGCGTCCTGTTCGGAAGGATCGACCATCTCGCGCAGGGTGCTGGCGACCGTGGCAGCCGTGGCTGTCCGCAGGGGAATAATCTCCAGATCCTGGTCGGCGTGCAGCGGGGCCTGGTCGAGTTGGGCGACGAGGCGCAACACCGTCTGCCGATCGATGGGGCTCGCCATGACGATGAGCGAGCGCAACGAGGAGAGCGTCTGCACCTGGATCGGTTCGGTGAGGATGGAGAGTTCGTCATCGCGGATCGGACGGGAGAGGCCCATGCTCTGCAGCAGGCGCTGCATCTCCTCCGGGGCGACGTGCTCGACGGGAACGATGTACACGCCCCGGCCGGTGAAACTGCCATCCTCGCCTTCCATGGCCGGGCCCAGGGCGTCCATTTCCTTCACGACGGGTTCGACCTGGGCGAACATCGCGGTGCTGGTGGCGACGACGAGGCTGTTCGCCAGGCGATCCACCTGGATCGAGAGCGGCTGGCCAAGCTGCTGCGCCTTGATCTGCAGCGGTTCATTCAAGACGGAGAGCACGCGGGCGGCCCGGGCTTGCTTCAGGGCGATGATGCGAATGCTGATGTCGGCGTCGGTGGCGGTGTCTTCGAGCGCCAAGGCCAGAGCCTTGATCTCGGCGAACTCGTCTTCCTCCGCCCGCACGATGATGGTGTTGCTGGCGGTGTCGTGGCCGATGATGATGGTGCGGCGGGTGGTCTGGCCGCGGCTGGTGCGCTGCTGCTCGTACATCTGCCGCAGCGAGTTGACCAACTCCGCGGCCCGGGCCGTGCTCAGCGGGATGATCTGCGGGGGAGGCAGCATGGCGTAGTCCGCCACATCCAGCGTCTCCACGATCGCCTCCACCCGTTCCATGTTCCGCAGGTTCGCGGAGACAATGATCGAGTTGCTGCGCGGTTCGGCGCTGACGCGCACGATCTCCTCCGGCTCCACCAGGAGGGTCGGGGCGTCCCGTTCCTCATCCGCGCGGTTGCGATCTTCCCGACGATCGTTGGCGGCGGCGCGGCGATCGACCTGGATCTCGAAGGCGGCGTTGATCGCCTGGGCGACGCTGCTGGCGTCCGCGTGCCGGAGAGCGATGACACGCAGTTGCCGGGAGGTGTCGTACTCCTCGCTGTCGAGTTGCTCAATGAGTTCGCGAATGCGGGGCCACTCTTCCTCGATGGAAGAGATCACCAGCGAGTTGGTGGCGGGGTCGGCGACGATGCTGGTGTTCTCCGCGCCGGGCGTGGTCGCTTCCGCGGCGAAGCGGCCGTAGAACACGCTCAGCGCCTCGCGCACCTGCACCGCCTCGGCATGCTTGAGCGGCACGAACTCGGTGAGGCGCGGGTTGCTGCTGGGCACGTCGAGTTGGGCGATCATCCCCTCGATCTCCTGGAACTGGTCCGTGGTGGCGGAGATGATCAGGGTGTTGTCGCTGGACTGCGAAGTGATCGCCGGGGCATCGTCCGAGCCGTAGTCCCGCCGCTGCGTCAGCGTCCGCAGCGTCGAGGAGAGATCGCGGGCGATGATGTGCTTGATGTGAATGACGCGGTACTCGCGCGGGTTGACGAAGGGCTGTTCATCAAGCTCCGCGATCATGCGCTCGAGCAGCGAGAAGGACTCGGGGTTGGCCGAGATCACCAGGGTGTTGCTGCGGTAGTCGGGGGTGATGGTGGCCTTGATGCGCACCGGTTCACCGGCCTCGTCCATCATGATCGGTCGCAGGTCGCCGGCCCGGCCTCGGGCGCTGCGGCCCAGGTCCAGCGCTTCCGTGAGGATGTCCGCCACGTCTTCCGCCCGGCCCGAGGAGAGCGTGAAGGTGCGAACCATGATGACTTCATCGCTGGGCGTCGTATCCAGGCGCGCAATCAGGGCATCGACCTCGGTGAAACGCTCTTCCGGGGCGCTCAGGATCAGGCTGTTGGTGCGGGCGTCGGCGGTGACGATGACATCGTTTTCGCGGCTGCCCCGACTCTTGGGGAACATCGCGTCCACCACCCGCGAGACGTCCGCTGCCTGGGCGGACTTGAGGGCGTAGACCTCGATGTGGCGATTCTCACCCGATTCCGGCACGTCCAGCCTCGTGATCAGGTCCTTGACCAGGGCCAGGTCGTCCTCGGTGCCTGACAGGATAAGTGTGGCGGCGTTGCGCGAGCCGGCGATGGTGAGGTCCGCCCGGTTCTTGCCTTCCAGGCGAGCCCGATCGCGGAAGAAGTCCTGCAGGCTGCGGCTGACTTCGTCGGCGGCGGCGTATTCCAGATTCAGCACTTCGATCTTCTGGTCCGGCCGATTCGCCGCCTCGTCAAGCTGCATCGCCAGCGCCTGCGCTTCCTCGACCTTCTCCTGCGGGCCGGTGAAGACCAGAATGCGCCCTTGCAGATCCATGTGGACGGTGAAGCCGCCGGCGTCGTTGCGCGGGGGCCAATACCAGAAGTTGCGCCCCGCGTCGCCGCCCCCCCACCGCCTGCTGCACCGCTTGCTGCACCAGGCGCATGTCGGCGTTCTCCAGGCGAGCGATGCGAACGGCGACGGCGGCGCCCTCCGGCTTGGGCACATCCACCACGGCGAGCAGTTCCTCGATGAGGCGGAAGGAATCCCCCTCGCCGATCACGATGACCGCGTTCAGCCGCGCGTCGGTGCGGAGCAGGATGCGATCGGCGTCGTTGCCGCTTCCCGAGTAGCGATTCATCCAGCCCAACTCGTTGACCAGCTCCTCCAGCGTCTCGCGCATGTCGGCGGCCCGGGCGTGGGCCAGGGGGTAGACCTGGAACTGCAACTCACCGATCCCGCCGGGCGCATCAAGCGTTTCCAGAAGCTGCTGGATCTCGGCGTAGTCCTCGTCGGCGGCGGCGATGATGAGCGATTGCGTCCGCGTGTCGCCGATCACCGCCACCTTCGGCTGATTCGTGCGGCGATTGCGACCGCTTGCCGAGGCGATGCGCTCGCGCCGGCTCAGAAAGTCCTCAATGGCGGCGGCGACGCGGGAGGCGTCGGAGTTCTCCAGGGCGACGGTGTGCACCGGCACGTTGCGGCCGGGCGTCTGGTCCAGCTTCCCGGCCAGCTCTTGCAGCAGCGCTACTTCCTCTTCCGGGGCTCGCACCAGGATGAGGCCGGAATCGTCATCGGCAACCACGGTGGTCCGCGTCTTGATGCCGGGGTCCTTGGCGAAGATGACCTGCTGGGCGACCTCAGCGACACGGGAGGGAAGTGCCGTCTGGACAGCCACGATCGTCAGCGGATACTCATCGTCCTCCAGCGTCCGATCGATCTCCTCCAAGAGCGCCTTCACCTCCACGAACTGCTCATCGCTCGCCGCCACCAGCAGCGTGTTGGTGCGGGCATCGGCGATGAAGCGCGCCCGGATCGGCTCCTGGTTGGCACGACCGACTCGGCGGGCGTCGAAGGCCTGCTGCAAGCTGTCGGCCGCGGCCCGAGCCTCGGCGTTCTCCAGCTCAAAGCGCCGAATCGCCACCCGGTCACCGCTGCTCGTCTGGTCGATCAGGGTGACGAAGCGATCGATGAGCGGCACCGTCTCGGGCGGGGCGGCGACGATGAGCTGTTCGCTGATGGAGTTGGCGACGACCTGCACCGAGCCGGGCTCGACGAGGAACTTGTCACCTTCCAGCTCCATGTACTGGGCCCGGGCGGCCTGGGCCTGCCGGCCGCGAGCCGCCCCGAAGAGATCCTGCACCCGCGCCGCCGCCTGGTCAGCCGTGATCGTCTTCAGGCCGTACACCTTGACCACCACTTCTCCGGCGGCGGCGGGCTTGGCGAGGGCCACGATCAGCTCGCCCACGCGCTCAAAGTCCGTGTCGTTGGCGGAGACGACCAGGGAGCCGCCTGCCGGATCGGGGATTACCGCCACCCGACCGGTGAAGCCGCCGGGGTTGTTCAGATCGCGCTGGCCGATGTTGCGGACGGTGGCGGTGAGCAGGTTCGCCATCTGCCGAGCGTCGACGAGATTGGGCATGGCGATGACCCGCACCCGCCCGGGCTCGGCAGGCATCTGCTGCTGAATCTCGGCAGCGAGCTGCGCCAGTCGATCCGTCAGGCGCGGCGAACCCACGACGATGAGCGAGTTCGTCGATTCGTCGACGGCGATCGTCAGGGGCGGCTCGTCGCTGAGGCCGCTTGCGGCTTCGCGTGCCTCGTCTTCATCCGCCGGCGCCAAGCCGCCAGCGGCATCCGCGTCACCCGTTTGGGCGAAGACGCAGGAGAGGATGATCTCAGGCAGCGTCAGGCGAAAAGGACTGCGCTGCACCTCGCCCAGGCCGCCCACGGTGCGGACCTCGGGCTCTTCGGAGTTCTCGCCGCGGCTCTGGCTGTCCTGCCGCTCCATGAGTTGTTCGATGGTGATGACTTCGATCTCCGCCCCGCCGCTGCGATCCTGCAGGATGCGCTGCAGCGTCTCCGCAAGCTCCCGGGCATTCGCCCGCGAGGGATCGATGGGAATCATCCGCATCTGTCGCTGGCTGGCGATGGTGGCCCGATCGAGTTGCGTGGCGATCTCCTCGATGGTCGCCAGTTGTTCCGCCGTGCCCCGCACGATCAGCGAGTTGCTGCCGGCGTCGACGCGAATGACCGGCGGTGGATCGCTCGACTCCGTGTCCAGGAAGACCGCTTCCAGGTTCTGAGCAAGCTGGGCGGCGTCGGCGTTGTTGAAGCTGAGCACCCGGATCAGCCGCTGCGGGCCCACCGCCAGCGCCGTCGGATCGGTGTCAAGCTGCGTCACCATTTCGGCGGCGACCTTGAGCACGCTCGCCGGGGCGGTGATGACGATGGCGTTGAGCCTCGGCTCGGCGGCGACGCGCACGTCCGGACCCGTCTCAAAAGGACGGCCACGCGCGTAGGCCTGCATGCGAATCCAACTGTCGATCTGCTCCGGCGCCAGCAACTGCTCCACGACGGGGGCAATGTTCTCCGCCCGGGCATGCTGCAGGTACACCGTCTGCACCTGCAGTTGTTCGGGGTCAGCAGCGACATCGAGCGGCAGGAGCAGCGACTCGACCTCGTCCATGTGCTCGCTGGTCGCCGTCACCACGATGGCGTTGGAGCTGGGCTCGGCGGTGATGACCGGCTTGGGAGCATTGGCGGGCAGACGCTCGCTGCGCAGCTTGGCGTCGAGGGCGGATTGCAGGGTCACCGCCACCGTCTCCGCCTGGCTCGAAGTCAAGGGAAAGACGCGCACCAGCATGGAAGCGCCGGTGTCGGGGGGCGGAGCATCGAGCTGCGTGATCAGCATCCGGGCCACATCCATCAAGGGGGAAGGGGCCGAGATGAGCAGGCGGTTCAGGGCCGCGTCGGCGGTGACGGTCGGCCTGGCGATGGAAACGCCGGCCTGGGCCAGGGCTCGCAACTCCGCCGGCCAGCGATTCTGATCCGTCAGCATGGGACCCAGCGTCTGGGCCAGGGCCGGGGCGTCGAGGTGGGCGATGTCGACGATCTGCAGATCCATCATGGGCGCGGAGGCGGCCTGATCGTCAAAGGTCTCGAGCAGCTCCATCGCCTTGGCGATCTGCTCGGTCGTTCCCAGCACCAGCACCGCGGTGCTCTGCGCCTCAGCGATCAGCTCCACCCGCTCACGCAGGGATTCGGAAGCCGTCTCGCTCAGCACCCGCCGGGCGAGATCCGCGATCTGCATCGACCGGCCGCGCTTGGGCGTGAAGACCGCCATCTCGCGCTGCGGCGTATCCGGCTCGCGATCGAGCTGCTCGATGATGTCGCTCGCCAGGGCCAAGGTCTGCTGCCGGGCTGAGACGATGAGCGTGTTGGTGCGGACGTCGGCCTCGACCTGCACACGCGGCTGGGTGGGGAGGGAATTGCGCGAGTAGCGGATCAGGTACTGCAGCATCCGCGGATCCTGCATCTGCTGATCCACGAGCAGCCGCTCCACGGTGGCGGCGATGGTCGAAGCGTCGGCGTACTTCAGGGGGAAGGTCTCGACGTTGATGGCGTCAAGCGAGGGACGCGAATCCAGCGCCTGCACCATCTCCTCGACTTTTCCCAGGTCTTTCTCCCGCCCGGTCAGAATGAGGGCGTTGCTGCCGGCGGCGGCGAGGACTTGCACGCTCTCACCACTGGGCATCTCGATGTTGGGCAGCGACCGGTTCAGGGACTCCGCCACGGAATCAGCATCGGCGAAGGTCAGGGCGATGATGCGGATGACCGGCCGGCCGATCGCCGCCAAAGGATCGTCAAGCTGCTCGATCAGTTGATCCGCCACCGGCGTCAACCACTCGGGGGCGCGGATGATGAGCGTGTTGCTGCGCGGGTCGGCGGTGACTTCGAGCAGGGCTTCCACCCGCGATTCCGGCGAGCCATCCTTGAGCAGCGTCTCACGGATCTGCGAGGCGAGCAGTTGCTGCAGCATGTCGCGGATCTGGTCGGCCCGGGTGTGCTTGAGCTTGTAGAACCGCATCACCATCGTGGGCAGGTCCGCCTGGGCGTCGATCTCCGACAGCAGCTTCTCGATCTCGGTGAACATGGCCTGCGGACCGGAGACGATGAGCGTGCGGCTGATCGGCTCGACCTCCACGGTGATCGGCGTGGACATGGCCCCCATCGGCGCCCCGGGCATCAGCGACCCGGACTCGGCCAGCCTGCGCACGGTGTTCGACACGACGTCCAGATCGGCGCTGACGATGGTGTAAGTGCGCATCTCGATGTCGTCGGGGATCTCCCGCTTATCGAGAGCGTTGACCAGTTGTTCGAAACCGGCCATGCGCTGCATAGAGGCGTCGACGATGATCGAGTTGGTGAACTTGTCCGCCCGCACCCGCACCTCGCGCTCGGGGCGGGCCTGCGGCAGGGGCCGACCTCGGTAGTCGACCGGCACCGGGGGCTCGGGGTACATCTCGTCGATGGTCTCGGCGAGTTCCTCGGCCCGGGCGAACTTCAAGGGGAAGATGCGAATCTCTCGGCCTTCGCGACTCATGCCGCCCGCCATGTTGAGATCCGTCACGATCTGCTCGATCTCGGTGAAGAGTTCCGGATGCGCGGATACCAGCAACGTGTTGCTGTTGGCGTCGGCGCGGATCGAGACCGGCATCTTGGCCCGCTGCTCGCTGGGCCGGCGATCGTAGACCTCGCCCAGCGCTCGCGCCAGGTTGGTGGCGTCGGCGGCACGCAGTTGCAGGATCCGCAAGGGCGGCAACTCGTCCGTGCTGATGACATCCATGCTGTCGATCAGGGCCCGAATGATGGCGTGCTGGGTCTCATCGGCGGCGATGAGCAGCGAGTTGTTCGCCTCGATCGCCTCGATGATCGGATCCCGGCCGGTCGCGGTGCGGAAGGGCTGCGATGACTCGAGCAAGTCGGTCAGGAAGCGCACGATCTCGGCGGCGTCGGCGTGCTGCAGGTTGTAGAGCTGGATGTCCTGGGGCGGCCCCAGCGTCTGCTGCAACTCCTCAACGATGCTCAGGAAACGAACCATCTCTTCCGGAGCGGCGACCACCATCAGGCTGTTGGAGCGGCTGTCGATCGTCACGTCGACGGCGCCGGCGTCGGGGATCTCCGCCGTCTGGGCCTCGTAGATCGACAACGCCTGTGTGAGCACTTCCTCCGGATCGGCCCCGATGACGGGGAACACCCGCAGCTCACGCTCGATGGGCACGGCCTGCAGATCCGCCAGGACCGCTTCCACTTGCGAGAAGGTGTACTCGTCGCCGGCGACGATGAGCGTCTTGCTGATCGGTTCGTGGTCGATCGTCACCTGCACCGGCTTCTTGCCCGGCTGCGGCGGCGCCGAGAGCGTGCCTTGCTTGGCGAGGTTTTGCAGCGTCGTCGCCACCACCGCCGGATCACCGCTGCTGACGCGATAGGTGCGCAGCTCCGCGGTCGGGGGCAGTTCCACCCGATCCAGCTTCTCCACCAGCGCCTCGAAAGCCGGAATGCGGCTGGCCGGGGCGTCCACGATGAGCGAGTTGCTGCCGGCATCCGCGGAAACATTCACTTCCTTGGGCTGGGCCAACCAGGGCATGGGCGTGCCCCGCCGATCCCGAGGCATGGGGGGCTCGGGGTAGAGCTTGTCCATGGCTGCCGCCAGATCTTCGGCCCGAGCGACCTTGAGCGGATAGATCTGAGTGACGCGATCCGCTTCGGTTGTCGCCTCCTCGTTGAGGCTGGTGACGAAGTCCTTGATCTCGGTGAAGAGATCTTCGTGGGCCGAGACGATGAGGGTGTTGGTGGCGGCGTCGGCGCGAACGTCGACCGGCTTCTCCCGCCGATCTTCCTGGCTGCGCTTGTCGTACTGGTCCATCAGCATGCGCGCGATGGCGGTGGCGTCGGCGGCCCGCACCTGCAGCAAACGAAGCGGCGGCAATTCGCCGGGCTCCAGCACATCCAGCTTCGACACCAGGTCACGCACCATGGCGTGCTGGGCCCGCTCCGCCGTAACCAAGAGCGAGTTGGTCCGCGCCACCATCTGAATGGTCGGTGGGGGAACTTCCCGCGAAGGATCAATGCTGTCCGTGGCGTTGATGAGCTCCATCAGTGCCGGCATGACATCAGAGGCCCGCGCCTGGCGCAGCTCGACCATCTCGGTCGTGCGCTGGGGCGGGACCAGTTGGCGCACCTCGTTGAGCAAATCCGTCCACTCGCGAATCGCCTCACCCGTGCCCGTAAGCAGGACGTTGCCCGAGGCGGTGTCGATCTCCACCGCCAGGTTCAGGTAGTCCTCACCGAGCCCGACCACTTGCTGGGCGTAGAGGGCATCGGTGCGCTCGACGAGGGGCGTCGGGTCCAGCCCTTCGATGGGCACGATGCGAAACTGCTTATCGCCGGGCTGGGGCGAGTCGAGCGTTTCGATCAAGCCGTCGATCACCTCGAACTGCTCGGCGGTGGCCCGCACCAGGAGCGAATCCAGTTGATCGATGGCTTCCACGGTGGGCGCTTCGTAGGTCGAGCCGTCCGCCGGATCGAGCAACTGCCGGGCCAGGCTGGTGAGCGGCTGGGTGATCTGGCTGGGCTGGGCGCTGGCGAGCTGGTAGGTGCGGGCTTCACGCTGCACGAAGACGCCGCGCTGCACCTCGCCCAGCGTGCGGCTGAAGCGGTCGATCGCCGTCCGGGCCCCGATGATGGTGACCGTGCGCGTGTCGGGCTCCAGCGTCGCTTCGATATCGTTCTCGCGCTTCTCGATGTCGGACTGGATCTCGTAGAGATCCATGGCCCGACTGAGCACCTGCTGCGGATCGCCGCGGCTGATCTGGGCCAGGCGCACTTCGCGATTGATGGGAATCGCCTGCAGGTCCTCCAGGATGCGCTCGACCTGGCTGAAGGTGTATTCATCGCCGGCGACGATGAGCGTCTCGCTGCGCGGCTCGAAATCAATGGTGACGCTGACCTGCTTCTTACCCGGCTGGGGCGGCGCCGCGAGCGTGCCTTGCCGCGCCAGGTTCTGCAGCGTGCGCGAAACGTAGCTGCCATCCGCGGTGCTGACGCGGTAGGTCCGCAGTTCCGCGGCGGGGGGCAACTCCACGCGGTCAAGCTTCTCGACCAGCGCCTTGAAGGCCGGGATGCGGCTGGCCGGGGCGTCCACGATGAGCGAATTGCTGGCCGGGTCGGCGGAGACGTTGACTTCCTTGGGCTTGGCCAGCCAGGGCATGGGCGTGCCCCGCCGGTCGCGAGGCATGGGCGGCTCGGGATAGAGCGTGTCCATCGCCGTCGCCAGGTCCTGGGCCCGGGCCACCTTGAGCGGATAGATCTCGGTAACGCGGTCCGCCTCCTGGCTGTTCTCCTCGTTCAGGGTCTCGACGAAACCCTTGATGTCCTCGAAGAGCTCTTCGTGCGCCGAGACGATGAGCGTGTTGGTGCCCGAGTCGGCCCGAATGTCGACCGGCTTCTGCCGGCGCTCTTCGGCGCTGCGCTTGCTGTACTGATCGGTGAGCATGCGGGCAATCGCGGTGGCGTCGGCAGCGCGAAGCTGCAGGAGACGCAGCGGCGGAATGTCGCCCGGCTCCAGCACGTCGAGGCGGCGAATGTAGTCGCCGATGAGCTGATGCTGGGCCGCCTCCGCGGTGATGAGCAGCGAGTTCGTCCGCGCCACGACGTTGATCGTCGGCGCCGCCACCTGCCGCGAGGCATCGATCGAATCGGCGGTGTCCAGGTACTCCTGCAAAGGCGCCACGATGTCCGCCGCCTTGGCTTCCCGCAGATCCAGGATCTGCGTCGTGCGCCGCGGCGGCAGCAGTTGCCGGGCCTGCGTCAGCACCTCGGTCCACTTCTGAATCGCCTGGGCGTGGCCGCGCAGGAGCACGTTGCCCGACGCCGTATCCACCTGCACATCGAGCGTGGCGAAGATGTCCGGATGGAGCGGAGCCGTCTGCTCATCGTAGAGCTCCTGGGCCCGGGTGATGAGCGGCGTCGGGTCCTCGCCTTGCATGGGCATGATGCGGAACTGGTTGGCCTCGGGATCGAGGCGGTCGAGTTCGCGCAGCAAGGTGCTGATCTGCCGGTGTTGAATGTCCTCCGCCGTCACCAGGAGAGCGTTCTCGCTTTCCACCGCTTCGATGATCGGCGCGGGCATCTCGCGAGCCGGCTCAAGGGGCTCAGCGCCGGCCAGCTTCTCAAGAAGCAGCGGCAGAACCTCCGCGACCGGCTTGATCTGCAACTCGATGAGTTGCCGCGTGCGCTTGGGCGGCATCAGTTGCCGCGCCTGCGTCATGGCGCTGTTCCACTCGTTGATGGCGGCGCTGGGACCGGTGAGCAGCAAGCTGCCCGAGACGCGATCCACATCGACCTGCAGGGACCCGTAGATGTCCGGGTCCATCAGGGCCGTCTGCCGGTCGTAGAACTCGCGCACGCGCGAGACGAGCAGCGCCGGATCCATATCGCGGACGGGCAGAATGCGGAACTGCACATCGCCGGGCTGGGCCCGATCGAGCATCTCGATCAGACGCTCGATCGTCTCGTATTGCTCGGGGAGGGCTCGCACGATCAGCGTGTCGAGTTCGTCGACCGGTTGCGTCTCCGGCGCTTCGAAGGTCGAGCCGTCCGCGGGACGGAGCAGTTGCCCGGTGAGCGAACCAAGTTGGCGAATGAGCTGGCTGGGGGTGGCGTGCGTCAGTTCGTACTGCCGCTCTTCCTTGACGAGGACCAGCCCTTGCTGCGTTTGCGTCAGGGTGCGCGAGAAGCGCTCCACCGCCTGCTTCGTGCCGATCAGCGTCACCGAACGGCTGCGCGTATCAAGGTTGGCGACAACCGCGTTCTGTTGCAAAGCGGTGTCGACTTGCAGGTCGTACAGTTCACGAGTGCGACCCAGCACCTGGCCCGGCTCGCCACGATTAATCTGCACGATGCGCACTTCCCGATCGATCGGCTTCTCGATGTCGATCGCTTCCAGCAAGCTCTTGACCGTCCCCACGTCGCTGGCGCTCGCGGCAACGATGAGCGCCTTGTTGTCGGGCGCGGGCACCATCTTGACGGCGCGCTGCTGGCGGGAGTTAAGCAGTTGCTTGACCGCGGTCATGGCGCCTTGCGGATTGCTGAAACGCACGGGAATGACCGCCACCCGCGGTTGGCTGGCGAGCTCGTACTCCATCTGCGCCTGGCCGCTCGCGTCGATGGGACCGTCGATCTCCTGCAGCAAGGCCGTCGCTTGCACGAGGACGCCGGCGTCGCCGACGATCGTCAGCTTGCCCACCTCGTCAAGGGGCAGGATGGTCGGCGCGCGTTCCGTGGGCAGGCCGGTGAAGAGTTGGGACAGGTGCCGCACCGCTTCCGTGGGGCTGATCGTCTGCAGGCTGAAGGTCGCCATCTCCCTGGCGACGCTGGGGTCGGGGACGTCCAACATCTCAATGAAGTCGCCAATCTGCTCCAGGCGCGAGGCCGGGCCGACGGCGATGATGGAATTCGTCCGGGCATCGGCCTCCAGGCGCAAGCCTTCCATCTTGGCGTCGTCCACTTTGACACGCTTGCCATCGGCGGAGATGACGAAGGTGGTCCGCTGCTCCTCGGCCAGCACCTTGAGCGAGGTGAGCACCGTCGGCGCCTTGGCGTACCTGAGCGCAAACAAGCGGCTCTGGTTCGAAGGTGGCACTTCGTCGTCAAGGTTGGCGATGATCTTCTGCAAACGCCGGCAATTGGCGGCGGTCTCGGTGAGCACCAAGGCGTTCTGCTGGGGCAAAGGCAGGAGTTTGCCATAGGGCGCGATCAGCGGCGTGAGCTGCTCGGCGATGGAGGCGGCGATGAGATTCTCCAGCGGAATCACCGCCGTGATGATCTGGTCTTCCGTGACGTTGTCGGGCACCTCCTCGCCGATGAAGGTCCTGACCGCTTCCGTCGACATGTTCTCCAGCTTGCCCAGGTAGAGAAACTCGCTGTCGTGACGCAGGTACAGACCCTTCGTCTGCAGGATCGTGTTCAGGACACGCAGACCCTCGGCCAGATCGTAGGCCCGCGGCGAGAGATAGGTCAGCGTCCCGCCCGGCACCTCCGATTCGCGGATGACCGGCACCCCGGCGGCCCGACTGAAGTAGTTGATCACCTCCTCGAAGGGCGCGTTTTCGAAGTTAAAGCGCAAGGGCCTGGCCACATTGGCGACCTCGGCGCCTTCCGTCGCCGGCTCCTCCTGCCCCAGCGCCAAGACGCCGGGCAAGATGAGGCAAGTGAGGGCCATGAGGAAGCGGATCCTTCCGCCTCGGCGCTGATGATGCGTACGCGTCATCATGAGAAGCTCCATCATGAACGAGTCAAGTCGGGCCTCGGCCCGCTTGCGATTGCTCCAAGAACAACAAATCCACGAGAGGGACGCCCCGCGGCGCCCTGGCAAGTGTCGGCGCACCCGCGCCGGTTGATTGGGTCACGGAAGCGCTGTCCGCCGGGGTGCGCTCGGCCAGGGTCTTACCCAACCGCACCAGGAAGCGCTGGCCTTCGATTTCCACGATCGCCAGTTCGGGGCCATCACCCAGCCCCACGAAGGTCGCCCCCAGAATCTGCTGGGAAACGAGCAGGACGCGTCGCTGTTGATTCTGGCGATTCAGGAGCCACAGTTCCGGCCCGGAGGCGGTCGTGGTGATCGCCGTCACCTTCCAGTCCTGGTACGGCGGCGGCGGCGGCGGCGGCGGGGCCACCGGATCGGGCGGCGGCGCCACGGCGACGGGCTCCGGTTCCGGCGCCGGCTCGGGCGGAGGCGGCGGCAGATGGAAGACGTTTCGCGCCGCCAGGGCCGCCAGCGACTCCGGCAGGGCCGCGCCGGCCGGCAACGCCGCCGCCAGCGCTTCCTTGCGGATGAGATCGCGGAAGTACGGCGTCGTCAGCTTCAAGCGCAGCTCAAAACGCTGGCCGTTGTCCCGGGCGGAAATGTCCACCACATCCAGCCGTGACAGCCAAGGCAGCGTCTGGGCGTCCTGAATCGTCGCCAGCACCTGCTCCAGCGAACCGGACCCGTTCAGCGTCGCCTCCGCTCGATGGAAGTCCGGCCGGTCGCGCAGTTCCTTGTTCGACTTGAACTCGCTGACGCGGGCGGCGACGGCGGGCGAGACCACCGCCCCACGCATGTTGGTGTCGACGGTCAACCGCGCCAGTCGATGCCGAGCCCCGAGATCATTGAGGGCGCTACGCAGGGCGTGCTCAACCTCCTCCTCGCTTTGCCCGAGCGTGCGCGAGGCGAAGGCGGCGAGATCGCGGCGAATGCGCGGCTGGCGATCCAGGTAGGACTGTCCTTCCTCGATCCAGGCCTTGCGCCGGTCGATCTCGTCCTGCAGTTCCCGCTTGGGCCCCAAGTAGCGCCGGCTGACGTAGAAATAGCCCGCCAGGGGAACCGCCACGGCGAGGGCGATGAGCAGGATGAGACGCTGGCGGTGCGTCATCCGGCGTCCCCCCCTTCCGCAGCGTCGGCGCCGCCCGCCGCCTTCTCGTTGTCGGTTGCCTCAGGCTCGGGCGTGGAGCGCACGGTGAGGAGCTTGACGCCGAACTTCGCCGGCTGCCGCTGCCCGCCCTTGCCGCCGGAGTCCGAGCCCAGGGGTTCACAGCGGTAGAGCGGGTCGGCCACGAAGTTGCCGCGAACGGCGTCGGCAACATCGCGATTCACCGCCTGGCCGCTGAGATTGAGATCTACAAGTACCCGCGGGACCCAAGAGCCGCTGGCGTAGTTGGTCTTGCCCGCGGGCCTGTCGAAGACGACCGCCGTTTCCGCCCGCCCGCCGAAGCCATTGAGTGTGGCCCGTTCGGGATTGGGCATGTAGCCGGTGAGGTGGGCGAGGTGGCCCAGCCAATCGACGCGCGTCCGTTCCCAGGTCTTCAGATGCTCGAGGCGAGCGTCTTCGCGCAGGAGCGACACGACGCTGGCCGTGACCTCGCGCTGCCGGCTGCGGACCGAGTCGACCTCCGAGCGCAGCGAGGCGAGATCCTTGCGCACAAAGACCTCCGCGCTGCCCACGACAATGATCAGGACCGCCAGCACGAGCAGGGCCTGCTGCCGCAGGGCCTGGCTGCGATCCGGGGCCTGGCGCGGCTTGGCGAAATTCACCGCCGGCCGGCCGCTCCAGAGTTGCAGCAAGGAACCCGCGAGCGGCCAGGCGCCGGCAGGCAGGTCCGTCTCGGCGTGGATCTGCGGGTGCAGGTCGAAGACCCGTGTGGGCACGCCGATCGCTCCCTGGATCTGGGCCGCGGCCCGGGAAGCGAGATCGTGTTCGCCGATGACGCAGGCCCGGTCGATGTCGCCGGCGTCGACGGTGACGCGGTAGCTCATCCAGGTCCGCCGAACTTCCGTTCCCACAGCGGCGGCGTAGGCCTCGCGCGCCTCCTCGGCGTCGTCGCCCTCACCGTTGCCGGACAATTCAGTCGCGCGCGCGAAGATGAGTTCCTCCCCGCGCAGCACGATCATGCCGATCTCGCGTTTGTCGACTTCGGCTGCCAGCCGCAGCTCTTGTGGTTCCTCCCCCACTTCCCGGCTCGGCGTCCCGTCGCTGAGCAGTGCCGCCAGACCGCTGGAGCGCAAGCCCACCCGCACCGGTCGCAGGCGGGCCGCCTTGGCGACGGCGAGGTGCCAACTGAGCAGTTCCCCCGCCACCGCTGCCGCCAGCACCGAGAAGTCCCGACCCTCGCCCGCCTCGCCTTCGCCAAGCTCGAGGTAATCGACGACGGCGTCCTTGGCTCCGAAGGTGAGCTGGCGGGTCATCGCCAGGTGCACCAGATCGGGGATGTCGTGCCGACTCTCGGGGCGGGGCAGCGTCAGCCTCTTGAGCACGACCGAGGAGCGCGGCACCACGAGGACCGCCCGCTTGGTGGACAACCCCGCCTCGGCCAACACGCCGGCGACCCATTGCCCCATCCGCTCGCTGTCTTCGGTATCGAGGCCGGCGGGCACCGGACGATGCAACGCCGACCGGACACGCACGCCCGACGCGTCCAGCGTCGCCTCGACGGCGGACAGCGTCAGCCGGGTGCATTCAACCGCGATGTACGCTCCGCGAATGGCCACGTGGGCAAACTCCTGCGGTCGGCCTCCTGCCAACCGACCCTCAACGAGACACAAACGCCGCCCCCCCACCTCGGTCCACACCCACAGGCATGCAACCCGCGTCCTCTCCCGGGTTGAGAGGCGCAACTCGCATGCCTGTCTTCAGTTAGCCTCGCCAGCGCCCGAGGCGGCGGTCTCGGTTGCTCCGTCGGCGAGGGGGATTGTTCGGCGGGGCCGCAGACTCGGCCTCGCCCTCGTCGTCGCCGGCAGACAGCCGACCCCCACCATCATCCCCGATGGCGGGCGGCTTGTCATCATCTTCTGTGTCGGCCGAATCGCCTGAATCTGGCCACATAGGGTCCGCTAAATCCACCCCTGCAAGCCCGTTATCAGGGAAATCGGGCTCGGGGGTAGCGTCCGGCAGAGGATCCGGCCGGGCCGCTTCCGCCCTCCGGGCCGCCGTCCGCACCCGCGAAGCCGTCTCGTACAAGGTCAGATCCCGCAGGTAGGCGATCCGCGGCACGTTTCCCGCGAGATCAATTACGGCTTCCAGGATGACCGGCTGCTCCAAGGCGTCGGACACTGCCTCGCCGAAACCACCGGCATCAAAACCGCCGTCGCCGGGCAGGAGGAGCTCACCCGGGGTCATGCCGCCCAGGGGTTGGTTGCCCCCGGGCTCGCCGGGCCGAAAGCCCCCCCTCGATCCGTACCCGCCACTGCAAGCTCCGGGTGGCGAACCAGGGGCCCGCTTCCCTGAACTGGTCCGGCGTCATGATCCCCTCGACGACCGGCCAGGCCGGCGAGCGCTTGTGCTCGTCCCCCAACTGCCGGCGAACCTCCACGATGTCCTGGGCCACCTCCGGATCCAAGCCCGGCAGGGCGGCGAGCACCTCGGCCCGGGCCCGGTTGATGTCGACTTTGCCGTAGTGGTACGGCTCGCCCCAGGCGGTGAAGCCGTCCAGGATCGGGCCCCACTGCTCCGCCTCCAGCCCCGACCCCGCCAGGATCTCGATCAGGCGGGCATCGCTCGGGAACGTCAGACCGCCTTGCATGGCGCCCTTGACGGCGTCGGCGAGGTCATCGTCGTAGCGCCGGCGGATCGCCCGATCCAACTCCTCGGACCAGTCGCGATTCAGGTTGATGCGCCGGCGACCCAGAAAGCGCTCGGGACGGTTGCTGTCCAGGCCCGTCTGCACGTTGGGATCGAAGGCAAACACGGTCAGCAGGTCGCACAAGGCCGCCGGCCGGGCCCCGGAGTTGAACTCCGTTTCCAGCAGTCCATCGTCGACCGCCCCGACTTCGACGCTGCTGTCGTTGGCGGCGGCGGCGGAGCCGAAGACCTGCTCGGGCGTGACACCGTCGATTTCGAGCAAGCCGCCCAGGCTGTTGAGCGGCTGCGCCTTGGCCTGGCCGGCGAGACGCTGGGCCAGGGTTGGATCCGAGAAGGGCAGGCGGGCCAGTGTCTCGGCGCTGTGGCTGTTGATGTCGAGCTTGGCGCTCTCGCTGATGAAACGCTCATCCTCGGGCCCAAGAGGCAGTAGACGCACCACGCCGCTGCGGCCGTCCCTCGCCTCGAAGAGCGTCCATTCCGAGGTGAGGCGGGGCTCGTCGCCACGCAGGAGATCCCGGCGCTGGTCCGCCAGCTCCGCCACCACCGCCCGCAAGCCGGACAGCGCCAGGGCCCGCGACTGGGCCCGGTTGCCCGCGGATTCGACGCTGGCCCGCTGGGCGCCGGCGATCATGGTCATGGTGGTGCCGATGAGCGTGCCGATCACCACGACAACGAGTACGGAGAGCAGGATGGTGGCCCGCTTGCTCGTTCGCACGCTAGCGCCCTCCTTCCGTGGAGCCCTCGACGGGGCGACCGGTCGGAGCGGCAGCCTCGGGATCGGCATCCTCCGTGGCGGAAGCCGTCTCCACCAGGCCGATCTGCGGGATGACGATGACCCGGCGGCGATCGGGCGGCAGCTCGTCGTCCGCCAGGTCGGCGAGATCGAAGCTCAGCCGCGACGACTCGGCCTCCTCGCCAAAGAGTTCGCGCTCGTAGGCCAGTTGCTCGGCGTCGGGCGGCAGTTCTTCCTCCAACGCTGGTTCGTCGTCGTCGCTCTCAGGGCGCTCGTACCAAATGGAGATCTCGATGGCGGCGGGCAAACGACCGGCCGAGCCGCTGTTGAAGCTGTACCGCCAGTTGCCCCGCACGTAGTAACGGAACTCCAGCTTCTCCACGCCGGTCAAAATCTGCTCCGGCTCCGAGAGGCGCGGGCGTGCCCGGGCCGGTTCGGAGCTGGCCAGGCCCAGTGTCTCTTCCGTGGAGGGCGGCGACTCGGCGTAGAGGTCTCGCTTGCGGCACTCCACTGCCCCAGCCTCCGGGCGAAAGCGATACGTCGCCTGCTGCAAGTCCCCCAGTGAGGGGTTGCTCAGATCCAGAACCACACTCCGCGAGAGAATGCGCACGTTGTTGCGCCGGCCGACGATTCCCGCCCCGGCCCCAGCGTCGCCGGCGATCGCGGTCATCAGGTCACGTTCCAGAGCACTCAAGAGCGCCTCGGTCGCCTGCGCCTGCCGACCCAGGTCCGCGAGGTCGGCCCGGCGCTGGGCCAGGTTGGCCAGGAAGCCGAACATCGCCCCCCCCAAGCAAGACGAGCAGGGCGATGGCGAGGAGCACTTCCATGAGCGTGAAAGCGCGCCCTGGCCGGCAAGCAGCCAGTGGCGCCCGGGGTCGAAGCGAGCCGCCGCGTCCAGGCGAGCGGTCCGACTCGCGCTGTGGGACACGTCGAACGCCACGCTCGGGGCAAGCCCGCGCCGCTAAATGGAGAGGCGACGGGCGCCTGCCGGCGCGACGCGAAGTCGACGGGGCAAACTTGTGGGGGTCGTGGGGGTTCACAGGTCCTCCTCGTCGATCGGGTCAACCTCGAAGCCTTCGTCTTCCTCGGTTTCGCCGATGTCGAGCAGCTCCACGAGGCGGAAGGACTCGGGCGCTTCCAGGTTCGAGGTCATGAGCGTCGTCGATGCCAAGGGGTCCGCCCCGCGCAGGTCGCGCACAATCACCGTCACCACGGTCAGCCCTGGGAACTGGCTGGGTTCCGTCTCCAGATCGATCTGCCAGCGCTGCGGCTCGTCGTCCAGCCCTTCACTCTCACGATCGCCCTCCACCAGGTCATCGACGTTCTCGACTGTCGCCAGCCCCGCTTCCAGGCTGGCCAGGACCGTGCGGGCCACATCCACCGCTTCCTGCCGGCGGCGGGCGCTCTCGACGCTGCGCAACACATCCGTGGAGACGCTGAGGATCACCAGGGCGCACATGGTGAAAAGCGCCACGCTCAGGAGCAGCTCCAGAAGTAGCGCGCCGCGGCGGGTCATGGGCTCCCCTCCGGCCGCATCGGCCCCGTGGGCGCCATGGGCGCTTCGACCGGCTGCTCCAGCAACGCTTCCTCGTCGAAGGGATCGTACGCCTCCTCTTCTTCGGACTCCTCGGCCTCGGCTTCGCTCTCACGCACCAGCACCACCAGATCCGCCTGCCCTGTCCACCGATTGATGACGAGTTCGGCGGCGTTGCCCTCATCGTGCACCAGGTACAGCCGCTCGCCCCGGGTGACCGCGGTGCCATCGGGAAAGAAGACGGCCAGGATGATCGGCTCGGTCTCGTCTTCGTAGACGAGGGTGGGGAAGCCGTCCATCTCATTGCCGAGGGGGGACGCCGCGTCCTCCAGCCCGGGCAGGGCCAGTTCCTCATCCGGCGGGTCGAGGCCGGCTTCCTCCAGCCAGTCGGCGGGGAGGTTGCGGCTGACGCGAAAGGCGGCGCTCATCCGCAGCGTCGAGCGCTGGACCGGCCGACCTTCGCTCTCCATGGGGGAGTTCATCCCGTCGCTGCGTGTGGTGGGCTCGGCGAAGAGTTCGTAGGGCCGGGCCACCAGCCGGGCCGGCCTCTCTCTGCTGGATCCCCGATCGTCGCCGGGGGCGGGCAGGCTGTCGACATCGCTCGGCGTCAGTCCGCCGAACCCGACCGGATCCTCCCAGTCGCCGAAGCCGCTATCGGGATTGACTGGCGGCTCGTAGTAGACCGCCAGCACCTCGCCGTGCAACTGCGCTTCGGCGCGGACGAGCGTCATGTAGGTCAGGACCTGCTCGCGCACCTCGTAGAACTGCCGACGGTCGAGCGTCACCAGAATGCTGGGGACGGAGAGGGAGAGCACCAGCACCAGCAGCGTCAGGGCGATGAGCAACTCAAGAAGGGTCAGTCCGGACGCGCGCGGCCTGACGCCGGCGCGAAGCGCTTGCTGGCAAGCAAGCGGTGGCATGCGGCGTCGCAGTGGACTCGATCGTGCTGGAGGCGTCGTGGCGCCAAGCTCGGGGCAAGCCCGCGCCGCTAAATGGGGGGCAATCTCAGTCGGCGACCCCCGACGTGAATCTCGCGTCTCGGGTGAGGGGCGGCGCGCGGCGATCACCTCGCGCAGGCGCTGCATCGTTGGCAGGGATGGTTGGCGCCCGTTCATGGGCAAGGGTGGTTGGACCCGTTAGCCGCCGCCTGAGGGCGGCAGGTCCATCTCCGGCATGTCGTCGTACAACTCGCCTTCCTCGTCGGTGAACTCGTCCCAGTTGGCGATGTCGTCCTCGGTGCCTTCCTCGCGATCGGGGCCGTTCGACCAGAGGTCGTACTCCAAGTCGTATTCCGACTCAGCGCGGTAGTTCCAGGGGCTGCCCCACTTGTCATCGCGAACGGGCTTCTCCAGGAACTTGCGCCAGTTGGCTTCGTCTTCCTCGGTCTCCAGGTTCTCCTTGGACCAGAGGACGCTGAGCCCCTCCTCTTCCGTGGGGTAGCGGCCCATGTAGAAGCGGAAGTCCTTGAGGGCGCTCTGGATGCTCTGCAACTGCACACGGGTGATGTCCGCCTCCGCCTTGTCCTTGACGTCGATCAGGCTGACCACCGCCAGCCCACCCAGGGCCAGGAGGATGACGATGACGATCAGCAGTTCCATGAGCGTGAAGCCGGCCCGGCGGTGACGTCCCTGGCTGCGAGCGCGGCGTGTCGTTGCTTGCCTTTGCATGAATCCGTTCCTCGTGTCTTGACTCGCCCGGTCCGGCACAGACGCGCACCGGCCTAGGGCGGCGAGAGAGAGTCCCAACTTAGCAGCCCCATTCTACCACCTCGCCACCGACGCCACGGCCGGCAGCGGCAAACCCAGTTCACGGTGGGGCTTGTGAAACCAGGTAAATCAGATCGAGCTGGAAAGACGAATCATCGGTATAAGCAGCCCTACGGCCACAAAACCGATGATTCCACCCAAGACCAGCAGCATGAGGGGCTCGGCCAGCCGCACGGAAGTCGTCAGCAGGCGGTCCACCCGGCCGTCCACCGTCTCGGCGATGGTGATGAGGACCTCGTCGAGGTTGTTGGCGCTCTCGCCGACGCGGATCATCTCGATGACATCGTCGCTGAAGAGCTTGGTCTCCTCCAGAGGCGGGGCCAGGCTCTCGCCGGAGCGGACCGCCTCGGTGGCGTTGGCGATGGCGTCCTCCAGGATGGCGTTGCCCGCCGACCCCTTGGCGATGCGCATCGCCGCCAGCATGGGGATGCCGTTCGCCAGCATCGTGCCCAGCGTCCGGCAGAACCGCGCCACGGCCACGGCCCGGGCCAGGGGACCGACGATGGGCAGCTTCATCTTCAGCCCCGACCAGTACCGCTGGGCGGCGGGCTGTCGGACCACCCACCAGCCGATGGCGGTCAGGATGGCGACACCGATAAAGGTGAAGAGGCCATAATCCGCGATCAGAGAGCTGATGAGCAGGATCACCTTCGTGGGAACGGGCAGGTGGGGCAGCTCGTCGAAGAAGTCGCGGAACATGGGCACGAAGAAGCCAAAGATCACCACCAGGACGACCGTCCCGACCGTCGCCAGGATGATCGGATAGATCATGCTGCCCACCAGCTTGCCCCGCAGGTCCGCCTGGTGGTTGAGAAACGCCCCCAGACGCGACAGCACCTGCTCCAGGAAACCACCCGCCTCACCTGCCTGGATCATGGCGAGTTGCACTTCCGGAAAGAGATCCGGGTACCGGCGCATGGAGGCGGAGAGGTCCTCGCCGTCCTCCACAAGCTCCGCGATCTCGCCGAAGGCGGAGGCGAGCTTGGGGCTCGACTTACTGCGCCCCAGGATGCGCAGCGACCGCAACATGGGCACGCCCGCCCGCAAGAGATCCCCGAACTGCTGGTAGAAGGTGGCGAGCTTGCGGCCGCTGACGCCCTTGCGCAGCGACAAGGACCTGGCCCGGCGCTCCGGTAGCACACGCACGGGCGAGAGGTTCTTCTTCTCCAGCTCCGTGAGAACCGCCTGTTCGCTGGCGGCGGTCATATTGCCGGTGAGGCGCTCGCCGTCGGCGGCAATCGCGATGTACTGGTACGTCGCCACGCCCAGAGCATACCCCGGAAATCGCCGCTGGTGCGGGCTTTGCCCGCCTATTGTCAAGTGACCGGTAGGGACCGTCGCACAAAGGAACGACCCGTGAGCCGCACCGCTGTCTGGTTTCGCCGAGATCTTCGCACCGCCGACAACACGGCCCTGCGCGCCGCCTGCGCCAAGGCGAGCGAGGACGTCATTGGGCTGTACATCGTCTCACCGGGCGACTTTCGTCGGCACGATGAGGCGGCCTGCAAGGTGGACTTCCTCCTCCGCTCGCTGCGGGAGCTGTCCGCGGAATTGGCGAAGCTGAACATCCCGCTGCTCGTCGAGACCGCGAAGACGCCCGCTGAGGTGCCGAAGGTCGTGGCGAAGCTGCTGCGCGAGCATCACTGCGAATCGCTTCACTGCAACCGGGAGTACGAAGTCAACGAGCAGGCCCGCGATCGCGATGTGGAAGGGCGACTGGCCAAAGCGGGCATCGCCCTGCACGCCCACCACGACACCTGCCTCCTCGCACCCGGCGAGGTCCTGACCAAGAAGGGAACCTGCTCGACCGTCTTCACGCCCTTTCGCAAGGCGTTTCTGCGGCGGCTTGAAGAGACGGGGCTTCCCGCTCCCAAGAGCAAGCCGCGCAAACGGCGCGAGATGGTCACCCCGCCATCACCCGTCCCCGAGCAGGTCGCCGGTTTCAAGAGCAACATCCCCAAGGAGCGTTGGCCGGCGGGCGAGGGCGAAGCGAAGAAACGTCTCAATCGCTTCATCGAACATCGCATCGACCGTTACGCCCGGGACCGCGATCGGCCCGATCTGGAAGGCACCAGCGCCTTGTCGCCCTACCTGGCATGCGGCTGCATCTCGGCCCGCACCTGCCTCGCCGCCGCCTGGGAGGCGAACGGCGGTCTGCTCGATCGGCTGGACTCCGGAGCGACCACCTGGATCAGCGAACTCATCTGGCGCGACTTCTACAAGCACATCCTCGTGGCGCATCCCCGCCTCAGCAAACACCGGGCCTTCAAGCCGGAGACGGAACGCTTACCCTGGCGAAACGATGAAACCGACTTCCAAGCCTGGTGCGAGGGTCGGACCGGCTTTCCCATCGTTGACGCAGCCATGCGGCAGCTCAACCAGACGGGCTGGATGCACAACCGCCTGCGCATGGTCACCGCCATGTTCCTGACGAAGGATCTCTTCCTCGACTGGCGCCTGGGCGAGCGCTACTTCATGCAGCATCTCGTGGACGGGGACTTGTCCGCGAACAACGGCGGTTGGCAGTGGTCGGCCTCGACCGGCACGGACGCCGCCCCCTACTTTCGCATCTTCAATCCCGAGAGCCAGAGTCGCACCTGCGACCCCGAGGGGGCGTTCATCAAGCGTTACCTACCGGAACTTGCCGACCTCGACGCCAAGCATCTCCACAACCCCTCGAACGAGGCACGCAGAAGCGTCGGCTATCCCCTCCCGATCGTCGATCACCCGGAAGCACGTCTGCGGGCGATCGCGGCGTTCAAGCAGGCCACCTAGCTGTCCGCACCGTTGGTCTCATGACCAGTTCGGGCTGGGCTCGGCGATGGCGACGCCGGCCCGACCGTCCTGCAGTTGATACATGAAGGCGATGTGCCCGTCATCGCCCAAGCCGCGCGACGAGAAACCGACATTCGCCACCCAGGAGCCGAAGAGCCTGTCTCCCACGGCGACGACCTTATCGCGCACCGGGTCCGCGCCAACGTAGATGCCCGCATCGCCGTCATCGAGCAAGGCGAGGAAGGCCACCTGCCCCGCCTCATTGATCGAGACGCTGCTGAACGACTCGAAGACGCCCTTGGAGGTGGCGATCGCCTGCACGCCCGAGGGGACGGCGAGGTAGATGCCGTCACGGCGACTGCTCTGGTAGGCGTGGAAAGCGATCTGGCCGGCGTTGTTCATGGCGAGTTGCGGGTCGAAGCCGCGGAAACCGGCACCCACCTGGGCCACGGCGGCAAGGGAACCGCCGCTGCCGGCATAGATCCCTTCCTTACCGTTGACGAATCCCTGGAAGGCGACGCGGCCGCTGTTGTTAATGGCGGCGCCATCGAGGTGCTGAAGTCCGTGCGAGCCGTCATAGAGACGCGTGGTGGTGGTGCCGCTACGTCGCATCAAGGCGAGGCTGCCATCGGCAAGCTGGGCCCGGAAGGCGAGGTTGCCGTTCTGGGAGACGCCCGCCCGCGCCTGAATGCTGAGGTAGGAGCCGGTCTGCGTGCTGGCAAGCACCTGCCACTGCCCATTCGCATAGCGGAGGAAGCCCTCGTCGGAACCGTTGCTGGCGAAGAAGGTGAGGGCGTCGCCGTCGCTCAGGGCCGGGTAGTTCAGGTTGCCGACGACCCCGAAGCCAGGGACGAATGTCTGGCCGGCCAGGGCCACCTGCGTGAACTGCTGCCCGTCGTGAAGGGCCAGGGCGCGCTGCACGCCGCCGCTCAGCCAGCCGTCGAAGGCGAGCGTGCCGCCGTCGCCAATCACCGGCGCGCCGAAGCTGGCGAAGTCCGTCGACTGGTTGTCGGCGCGGTTGTCGACGACGTAGCGATCCTGGGCGTCGTCCGTCGTGAGCACGCGCTCTTCCTTGAGGCTCGTCGTGGCGCTGCCCGCCCCGTTGATCGAGATCCTGACGATGTCTTCCGTCGTCGCCTGGACCACGCCCAGTCCCGGCACCGCCCACAGATCAACTCGCTCGCTCATGGCGGCGCTGGCGGCGAGGGTCTGGCCTTCGTACACGAGGTTGCCGGAGGCGTTCATGGCAATCGTGAGCGTGACGTGCGCCGCCAGGAACGTGCCCGCGGGCGTGATCACTTCGCCGTGCCCCAGCAGGGCCGTTTGGATTGTCGCCAGTCCGCCCATGGTCGCGTCGAGCGAGCCCGGCGGTCGTCCCGCGAGCAGCAGCGTCATGGGTGACGCATCGCTGAAGCCCTGCCGCAGGCGCAGCGCCCCGGGCGCCGCTGTGAGAGAGCCAAAGCGGTATTCCACGACACCTTCGTAGTCTTCGAAGCTGCGTCGCAGGAGTTGGTGCTGCGAATCGAGCGCCCAGACTTGCGAGCCGAACGTGGTTCGGCTTTCCTCATTGACGACACTCGCCTGGTGGCCATCGACGAGCGTCGGGCCGGCGGCCGTTTCCACGGAGAGCACCCCGCCGGACACCGGCGTCTTGCCGGCCATCGTGAGGGACTGGTAGGTCAGGCTCGCCGCCGGCGCGTCGTAGAGAAGGAGATCGGCGAGGGCGTAGAGATCCGGACCGGCGGTGAGGAGCTCAGCGCCAGCAAGCGTCAGCTTCTCGCCGGCGCTCTTGATTTGAACCCGGCCTCCAATGTGCAGCGAGCCGCCGGTTGCGGAAGCCACCGGCGCGATGGCGACGTGGTCGCTCAGGCGCACCGACTTGGCGTCGCCGGTGATGTTCAAGGCTCCGCGCAGTTGATTGATCTTGAGGGTTCCGACATTGCCGGTGATGTCGCCGCCGCCGCGCCAGGCGCCTTTGATATCCGCCTTGGCAAGCGTCAGACCTGCGCTGCCGATGAGCGTCACATTGGCGTCCAGATCGCCAGCGGTGCCGCGATCACCCTTGACCGCGAGCTTGCCGATGCTGGGCGCTGTGAGCTGGTCGGGGGCGGCGTCCGTATCGAGCCACCGTGACAGGCGCAACTGCTTGAGCGGCGAGTTGGAGACGAGGCTGGTGTTCTCCACTCGTTCGAAGCGCAGGTCCGCTGCCGCGCCGCCGCCGCCGCCGCCGATCGAGATCGACGAATCCTGCAGGTTCCCGAGTTGCAGCTTGGTTACGGACCCGGCAAGGTCGAACTCGCCGCGCAAATCGGTGCTGCGGGCGCTGAACTGCTTGAGCGGACCGTCGCTGTGCAACAGCACCAGGCTGGCTCGACCGTCGCCACCTTTCGTGCGAATCGACAGAGCGGTTGTCGCATTCGTGCCCGCCAGATCCAAGCTCAGGCGACTGAACTCGTCAAGGGCGACATCCCCGCCGCCGGGCCCGCGGTAGGAGATGGTGATCGCCGTACCGTCCGCATCGCTGATGGTCAGCCGATTGACGGTCGGCTGTCCGGTCGTCTCGCCGAGGCGCCAGACGCCGATGCTCGCCAGGGGTGGGGACGGTGGATTCGCCTCTGCCGGCAGCAACGCCGACAGGTCCGCGGTGAGCAGAAGCCGCCCTTCCAGCGGTTCCAGTACCGCTCGCCTGTTTCGGCCCGCCCGCGCGCGGCAGCGCCTCGCCAACGGACTTCCCGCGCTGCGTACTTCCCGCCGATGTGATCTGTACATCGAAGTGAACCTTGAGGAGGGGACTCTTAGCCCTGTAACCAGCGAGCAGATTGTGTCACATGTTTAGCGGCTGGCAACACAAATCCACCCGGTAGTTGCGGACGAAGGCGTCCTGCCCCTTGGCGAGCGCGTCGCGTTCGCGCCGGGCGGATCACGACGCTCAGACGCCGAATCCATAACTGGCAAGCAGGATGCCGAGATCGGCCGGATCGGTGTCGCCATTCCCGTCGAGATCGCCGCAGTCACTTGCTAGATAACATGACAACAAGATCCCCAAGTCTGCTTGATCAACGTCCCCGTCACCATCCAGATCTCCCGGGGGCGCGTCGGTCAGGGTTGCGGGAGAATAAACGGGACAGGTACGTTTTTCTGGTCAGAAATATCGTACCTGTCCCGTTTTTTCTAGCTGCCCTGTGGGCTGCGAGCCGGAGGCCGACGACGCTAAGGGCGACCTGGCGTCAGGTCCGCGCGGGTCGGCTGGAACTCAAGCGCCGTAGCCGAAGCGGGCGAGGAGGATGCCCAGGTCGGATTGGTCGGTGTCGCCGTCGCCGTCGATGTCGCCGCCGTCGTCGAACTCGTAGCTGGCGAGAAGCAGGCCCAGGTCCTGCTGATCGATGTCGCCGTCGAGGTCGAGATCGCCGGGCACGGGGATGTAGAAGCTGAAGACCGCCTCGCCGCCCGCCAGGCCGTCGCCACTCGGCAGGGCCGGCTCGCCCCAGGCGTGGGTCAGCTCACCGTCGAGCGCCTGCGACGACTCCGTATCAACGATCGTGTCGCTGACGGTCACCGCGTAGATGCCGAACTCCAAGGGCAAAGTCGGGGTAAGCGTCACTGTCTGCGCTGCCTGGTCGTAGGCGAAGTCGAAGGCGACGGGCGATCCGGCGCTGTCGTAAATCGCGAAGTCACCCGCCGCCGCCGTGACATCCTTGTGGAAGGTGAGCTGAATCTCCGCGAGCGTATCGCCGTCCACGACACCGCCGGGCGCGGGAACAGTCTCAACGAGCTTGGGCGGTCCGGGCAGGAAGGCGACGTCATCCGCCGCCTGCCAGAGAATCCAGCGCTGCGGATCGAAATCGACGGCGGTCGCGGCTTCGCTCAACGGGATTAAGAAGTGCTCGCTATCGGCATCGTTCCAGACGACGTGCGTCACCTCCCCCGCTCCTGCCGTCACGACGATGTCCACCGGGAAGACAAAGAGCGGGTAGTCCGTCGTCTGCACCTGCGCGATCGAGACTTCCGCGTAGGGCGCACCCCCGACTTCGAGCGCCCGCCAGGCGTACTCGTAGCTCGGCGAGCCGATGTCGTAGACGCACTGCTGGAAGAACCAGTCCAGCTCAGCGCCGGTCACCGACTCGGCGACCGCCTGGAAGTCGGCGGTGATCGCTGAGTCGTATTCAAACGCCTGGCGGTAGTCGGCGAGGATCTGGAAGAACGTGTCATCGCCGACGACGTGACGCAGTTGGTGCAAGACCCAGCCGCCCTTGCGATAGGTGAAGTCGCCCGAGAAGATGCGACCGACGTTGGACAGGTCGTAGCAGTAGACGCTGTCGTCGAATCGGCCGGGCCGACGGTTGGCCATGTGGTCGATGAGGGCCTGGGTGTCGACGCCGCCGTTCTTGCGTTCCTGCCAGATGGCCTCGCTGTAGGTGGCGAAGCCCTCGTTGAGCCAGATGTCGTGCCAGGTGGCGCAGGTGACCATGTCGCCCCACCACTGGTGCCCGGCTTCGTGGGCGGTGATCCACTCGGAGAAGGTGCCCTGGCCGGTCATGGTCTGGTGTTCCATGCCCCCGCCGAAGCCGAAGCCGTAGATGCCGTACTTCTCCTCGGCGAAGGGATAGACGCCGTAGACGTCGCTGAAGACGGTGAGCATGTCGCCGGAGCGCAGCCATTGGTTGCGGTTCGTCTGATTGTCGTCCTCGGGGAAGATGTAGAACTCGAGCGGCATGGAGATGTCGCCGTACTCCCACACGCCGGCGAAACGGTTGTAGGCCGAGGCGGCGAAGCAGAAGAGGTAGGGCACGGTCTGGTACTGCGTGCGAAAGTGAAACTCGGTTCGGCCATCGCCGAGATCCGTCTCGCTGAGCAGCACGCCGTTCGCCGCGGCGGTGAGGTCGCCGGGAACGATGATCCGCAGATCGCCCGTCGCCTTGTCGGTGAGGTCGTCCTTGCTGGGCCACCAGGTGTAGGCGAACCAGGGCTGGCTGAGCGAGTAGACCAGCGGCTCACCGCCTTGGGTGGTGAAGATGATCGAGCCCCAGTTCGCCGACTCGGGATGGCCGTTGTAGGCCACGGCGAGCGTGAAGGTCTCGCCGGCGTCGTAGACACGATCCAGGGTGGCCTCGATGGTGGCGTCGTCCAGCCGCTGCCAGGCGAGGCCAAGGGAGTCGATCTCCACGGCGTCGATGGTGAAGGCGTCGTCCAGGCGAACCTGGAAGGTGGCCAGGCCGTCCACCAGCACCTCGGTGCGAATGGCGCAAATGCCGGTGAGCCATTCGCTGTCGGGGTTGACCTCGAGCGTCAGGTCGTAATGCAGGACATTGGTGTCGGCATCGTCCCGGGCCGACCCGTAGAGCAGGCTCGGTGAAATGGGCAGATCTCGAGCCGCCGCCCGGGCGTGCGAACAGGCCAGATCCTTGCCCTCACCCGGCTCGGGGTGAGCAGCACAGGACGTGGAGAACAACGTGACCAGGAGCAGCGCTCGCCACATAGACTCAACCTCGCTTCCAGACGGGTACAGCGAACAGGGTGCGAACCGAATCGCCGCACCGGGAACGAAGCAAGTCTATCGCTCCCCAGGGCCGCGGCAAGCGTCGAGGTGAAGGAGAGTGGCCGTCGTGGGCGTCGGATCCGCTCAGGCAGCGTCGAGAATGCGATTGATCAGGGCGTTGACGAAGGCAAAGCGTGAGCCGACGAAGACGCCGCTGGTCTTGCTCGCCGCATGCAGGCGGGCCTGCTCCAGTTGACCGGCCATCCTCCGAGCCACCTCCGGCGCCTCGTCGACCCAATGCTCGGAGAGGATCTGGACATGCTCGAGCTCGTCGGCGTCCAGCCAGAAGCCGCCGCACCCTTCGCAGCGATCGACATAGACGCCGCTGTCGCTGCTGTAGTTGATCGTTCGCATCTCGGTGTCGCACTTGGGGCAGGCCAGGCTGCGCCGGCGTTCCTCGATGGGCACGCCGAAGATCGGCTGGCGCATGCTGAGGACCTCCTGGGCGTCGTCCGGGAAGACCTCCTCGCGCAGGCGCACGATGTGTCCCAGCTCGTCGGCGTCGAGGAACTCGCCCCCACAGGTCTCGCACACATCGATCTCGACACCTTCGTAGTCCACGGGCTTGAGCTGTGAATCACAGACGGGACACTTCATGGCTTGGCTCCCAGGGGCACCTGATCCGATGCGGCTTCATCGGCAGATACCGCGAGAGAGTCGCCGAGGCGGGGGCGGCGGCGGGAGATTGCAAGACCGGTCGTATCGGCTGCGGTGTTTGCCGGCGTCGTGGGGGAGGGCGGTACAGGCTTTATCGGACATGGGGTGGCTTGCCTGATCCGCGCGCGGAAACCGGGCGGGCGCTTTCCCGCAGGCGACGCCGCCCACCCTGGTTTCCGATTGCGATCAAGAGAGCCGCCCCTCGTGTGCCACCGGGGAGGATTGTGAGCCCTGCCTAACAAAGGGACGCTTCGGGGAACGACCACTTCGCTGAGTCGTCCCCGAAGATCCTGGACTGTCCGACATCAGGCGATGCCGCAATCCGCCCCGAGACCTGGCCCCGGCGTATCCTCGCACGCGCTCTCAATATCCAACAGCAGGTATGCAGCCCACTGGCGTGGGATGCCGCCCGCCCCTCTTTAAACGCATTCCGGCACCCGATTCGGATGAAAATGCCCCGGATTTGCCCCAATTGGGGGGTAGAACGAAGTGCCTGCACCTACTGCATTGCAGTAGTCAGTCCCCCCAAAGTCCCAGGCGCTCGCGCTGGGCTCGCGTCTGCAGTTGCAGCAATCGATCGAGATACTTGTGAGGCGAGCGCTCGTCGGCCCGGGCCAACCCCGCCGCCACCAGCGACTCCGCCGCCAGTTGACCGTCCGGCAGGACCACGTGCCCCAGGATCCGACCGTAGTACCCGCGGGGTCGGCCAGGCTCGAGGACCAACCTGATCTCCCGCCCCTCCACCAGACGTCGCAGCGCTTCTGCCGCCTCCGCCGCCAGGGGTTCGGCCGGGCGCGGTGGTGTCTCGAACGGCCGGGCCAGCTCCGGTGCATCGATGCCCCACAGTCGCACCCGTGTGGTCGTCGTCCCTTCCCGAGCGTCGGGGACCGCCACGATGAGCGTGTCGCCGTCCACCACCCGCTCCACCAGAACCTGTCGGCCGTCATACGTCTGGAGATCGGCCGGCGGGACCAGCAGCCACCCACGCCGATCCGCCAGGGCCAGCAAGGCGAGCCCCAGGACCAGACCCACCAGGAACACCCCCCGGCGGGATGCGGGCCGCGGCGGTCGAATCGCCCGCGGGGCTCGTCGTTGTGGTCGTGGTTGCGACATCCGCCCCCTCCTTACCCGACCGGCCCCCTAGAACTCGGGCTCGGTCCCGTCATCATCCTCGTCGTCGTCGATGATGCCCACGCTATCGTCGACCGCGTCAACCACCAGGTCGTCCATCCCTTCGAGGCTCGGCTCGGCCCTCCTCTTGGCGGCGGACTTCTCCTCAATCACCTCCCGGCTCGCCTCCGTGGCCGCCCGGGCCAGCAAGGCGGGCAACTCCTCGTGGTCCGGCAGTGTCTGCACGCAGGTCCACAGGTACTCCACCCGCTGGGCGGCTTCGTGCCCGGTGTCAATCAACTCGATGACCGCTTCTCCCAGCGCCTCGATCGCCCCCAGAATCCACTCAACGGACACCTCGTCGTAGGGTGCGACTTTCGTGCGCACGGTCCGGTGCGAAATGGCCACGACCGGCACCAGCTTCGTCTGGGTGGTCGGCTCGCGCACCAGGACGACGATCGGCACCCGCTCCTTGTCCGCCGCGTCGCGCAAACGCTTGCCATCAATGCCCACGCGGGGTGGCTGCATCAGGTACACGCCCGGCTGGATATCAGGGGGATGCGGCAACTCGCCGTCGATGATGCTCAAACGACCGCTGTCGACCGCCGCCACCCGCTTTTGTCGGCGGGCCTCCATGAGCGGCATGGCCGCCTGGGCGACCTGGTCGTAGTGCCGATGTTTCAGGGCCCGCTCCACCGCTTCGATGCAGAGTTCCTCGCACTCGAAGTAGTCCGTGCCGGTCAAGGCCTTGTCGGCCTTGTTGAGCAGGGTGTCGATGTGGTTGCGCGTCTTGGCCTGGGTCTTGATCGCCATGCGTACCGGACCTCTTCCTCGGTTCTCTCGTCAGTCTATCGGCCCGCCGCCGCCGCGGCGACGTGCTCGCGCATGACCTGAATCAGGTTCTCCCAACGGTCGGCGGTGTCGGCCAGCTCGTAACTGAACTCGTCCGCCAGGGCCACCTGGTCCTCGCTGACCAAGGCGTCTCGCACCTGCCGCAGGTGTTCGGCCAGACCCCCGACGATCTGTTCGGCCGGCTCGCCCCCCGCCTTCACTTCGCTGAGATCCACCCCCAGCAGCAAGGCGCACTGCACGACGGCCTGGTACACCTGCCCCCACAGCTCCATGGGAGCCGTCAGGTGCCCCATGGCATCGCTCACCTCGCCGGACTGCAGCATCTCCCCGACCTTGGCCTGCAAACGCACGGCCCGCCCCAGCGCCTCCTCGGCTTGCTCGAGCACGGTGCGGGTAAGCTCGATCGGGTCGGCGGTGTTGAGTTGGACGGTCTCCGGCGTCGCCGGGCTCTCGCCGACGCACAGCCGTGACAGATCCTCCTCAGAAACGACCTCGCCATCCAGAATGACGTCGATGATGACGCGCCCCTGCTCCTCGGCCTGGACCCGTCCCGCTTCCAGGGCGGCGGCGACATCGCTGAAGATGCCCATGAGCAGTGTGTCATCGAGCAGAACCTGCATGGCGGCTTTCCTTTCGGGCCCATTCATCAGGCCGGCGTCAGCTCCGTAGGAGTGGCCACGCCGCTCCTCTAACCGCCGCATTTGCCATAGCTTGGGCGCACTGGACTTCTTATCGGGTCATCCGACGACTGACTCCAGCGGACTTGGCGATTCAATCCTCGTTGGGGCTCAGCCGCCTGGGCCGCGGCTCGGGCTCCGGCGACGGATCCAGCAGCACCATCGACGCCTTGGCCTTCGTCTTCTTCAGCAGCATCAGGTTGCGGGTGTACACGATCCAGCCGAACGACTGCCCCATGATCCAGACGATGTCCTGCCGCCAGATGCCGTACAGCAGCAGCATGGACGCTCCGGTCAGGCTCAGCCACCAGAAGATGGGCGGCACCGTGGACTCGCCCCGCTTCTCCGAGATCACCCATTGCACCCCCATCCGGCCGAAGTAGGCCATCTGGCCGATGATCCCGATGAAGACCCAGATGGCCTGGCCCGCCGAGTCGATGTTCATCACCCGCATCCAGACGGGCTGGCCCTCGTCGACGGGCCGCAGTTGGCTGGGCAGCGAGTCGGCGGGATAGGCGACGAATGCCTGGCCGTCGATCTCCATCTCCCGGGCCTGCTCCCGCACATCCTCCCCGCAGCCGGGCAGCGCGAGGGCCACCGCCAGCAGCAGCAGGAACGCCCATGGGTGCCACTGGTTGCTGGCCAACCAGTGTCTTGCCTTCCTCGGGTGCCACTGGTTGCTGGCCAACCAGTGTCTATTGCGGGCGATTGGACCAACGCGCGGGGCCAACCCCGCCGCTAAATGGGGGGTGGGCGTCCTCACGATTCCATCTCCTCGCAGCGAACGGGCCGGCGGCGTTTGAACATCCAGCGGACCGCCAGGCAGTCGATCAGGCCGGGGATCGCCCGGTTCCAGATGCCGTACTTGGCCTCTCCCGCCACCCGCGGCCGATGGTGCACGGGCACCTCGACAACGGTGTAGCCCAGCCGCCGGGCGGTGACGGGGATGAAGCGGTGCATGCCCTTGAACTGCAGGGGCAGTTCCAGGCCGATCTCTCGCTTCATGATTCGCAGCGAGCAGCCGGTGTCGCGGATCGTGTCGCCAAGCAAGCCGCGGCGAAAGAGCCGGCCCACGAGGGAGCTGGCTCGCCTGACGATCGTGTCCCGACGGTCGGCGGAGCGGTCGCCATGCACCATGTCGGCCTCGCCCTCGCCCAGGACCCGGAGCATCTCCACGTAGTCGGCGGGGTCGTTTTGCAGGTCCGCATCCAGCAGGCCGATCAGCCGACCCCGGGCCGCCCGGATGCCCGCGTAAAAAGCGGCGGATTGGCCGTTGCCTCGGCCTGGGGGGGTGTCCTGCATGGCCAGCACCCGCAGCCAGGGCCGATCCGCAGCGAGGGCCAGGGCCCGGGCCCGGGTCTCGTCCGTGGAGCCGTCATCGACGAGGATGAACTCAGCTTGAGGCTTGTCTTGCGCATCCGGGCCGATGAACTCGAGTTGCGTCAGGACCGCCTCGACCTCGCGAACGAGAGGCTCGACGTTGTCCTGCTCGTTGTGGGCAGGGGCGAGGACGGTGAGTTCCAGGGTGGTGTCAGTTGCGTCGGCCATGGCGGGTGAGGATACCAAGCCGCGACAGGGGAGACCCCGCCGCCGCTCCCGGCGGCCTCGCGAGGCCCTCCGTCTCGCTCACCCTCGTTTCGGGGAATGTAGCTGGTTCCGGAGATTCGCGGCATCCACCGATGCCAGACGTCGTATCGATCTAGAGACGAGATCGGGCCCACGACCGTGGGCGGCACTCCTGGAGGACGGACAATGAGACGGACGAAGAACGGACAGAAGCGCACCGACGGGTGGTTTCCCTACGCGCTGGCGGCGGCGGGCTGCTTGGCCATCAGCGCCGCGGCGAGCGGCCAATGCTGGGAAGCCGAACTGATTGGTGATGACAGCCGCTGGGGCGATCTGCTGGGCTGGACGGTCGACCTCTCGGCAGACGGCGGTGTGGCGATCGCCGGAGCGGCTGGCCACGACTACACCGCCTGGGGCACTGGTGCTGCGTACATCTTTCGCAGAGACAGCGGTGAGTGGATTCAAGAGGCGAAGTTGCTCGCGGAGCCCGTCCACGGCCAGGACAACTTCGGATTCGCCGTCGCCCTGCGAGCCGATGGAGAGCAAGCCTGCGTGCTCGATCAGCAGGACTCGCTCTACATCTTCACCAAGATGGGCGATGAGTGGCTGTTGACGCAGAAGCTGGCCCTCGAAGTGGGGCTCTTCCCGACAGCAGTCTTCACCGCGGACGGGAACGTCCTCCTGGTGGCGACGGATCTCGGCAAGCTCCACATCTACGCGCGATTCGGCGAAGACTGGCTGCTGCAACAGACACTCGAGGGAGGGGAGCACTTCGGCACGTCGGTCGCCGCCTCCCACAACGGCGACACCATCGCCGTGGAGGAGTCACACGGAAGCGTGGTGCCCGGCACGATCTCGCTCTACCGCCGTTCGAGCGATGACTGGCAGCTTGATCAAGTGCTCAGCGATCCCGCCCCCGCTGAGTTCGGGCAAGCCGTGGTGCTCAGTGAGGACGGCTCCCGGCTGATCTGCAGCAGAAGACCACTGGGAGAATACAATCGCATCGTCTGGGTATACCAGCAGGCCGGACCATTCTGGACGCTGGCCCAGGAGATCGAGAGCCCCGATGTGTGGCATCGCTCCAGCTTCGGCGAGTCCCTTGCCTGTTCCGGCGATGCCGGCCTGCTCATCGTGGGCAATCCTAGTGACAACCAAGTCATCGACTCGGGAGGCTCGATTTACCTCTACGAGATGCTCGACGCGAAGTACCAGTTTGTCGCCAAGCAACTTCCGCCGAACAATGTCCTGCTCGCCGGCTTTGGGCATGACATCCAGTTGACGCCGGATGGCACGCGGTGCATCGGCGGGGCGCCGTTCGGCGGTCGGGGACAGGTCGACATCCCCATCGGGACGGGAGCCGCCTACATTCTCAACACCGGTGATTGCGCCCTGGACACGAGCGGCAAGGGCGATCTCGACGGCGACTTTGATGTCGATGTCAACGACCTCGGCATCCTGCTCAACGCCTACGAGAAGTCGCCCGAGGGCGACATCGACGGCGATGGCGACACCGACCAACACGACCTCGGCATCCTGCTCAAGCACTACGGCCGGATGCTGTAGCGCCGCTCAAAACGTCAGCACTTCCCAGTCACTCTTGATCAGATCGCTCAGCGGCCGACCCATGCCTTTGACTTCGATGTCCAGGGAGCGCAGCTTCTCGCTGACGCCGTAGGAGTCGGCGCAGGCGACGCAGGCCTGCACGACGATGCCCGACTCCTGCATCGCCGCCACCTTGGCTTGCAGATCCTTGTCGCCGGCGAGCAAGCGCGCCGACGGCCCCCAGACGATCAGGCGCACCTCGTCGAACCAGCCGGCCCGCTTGGCGGCGTGGGTGTACATGAAGCACACGCGGTGGGCCACATCCGCGTCGCCGCTGGTCCAGACCACGGCGAGGCGGTCCGGCTGCGATTCGACGGCGGGATCCTGGCGCGTAGCAGCCAACATGCTCAGCGAACCAAGCACGGCAAACGCCAGCAGCAGTTCCAGCGCACGAACACGTCTCTTCATTCCAGTGGCATCGTTCATCACAGGACTCCTAGTCGTTGAATTCAGATGTGTCGTCACCTGTCGCCACCGATGCAGTCGGCGGCGTCGAGCGGGCGTGCCACTCGGGCGGCGGGCAGGCGTGGTTGGGCTCGCGGCCGTAGAAGAAGTCGTCAGCGCGCAGGGCCAGGCGACGGCTCAGGGGGTTGCGACTGATGCCGAAGCGCACCAGGTTGTGCAAGGGCGTCCCCGGGTGGGCGTAGGGGCAGACGTTCATGCAGATGGCGCAGTCCGTGCCCTGCAGGCACCAGTAGCGATAGCAGGTGTCCTGGTTGGTGCGCCACTTCTCGACGCCCTGGTAGACCGCCTTCTCGCCGCGATCGACCGAGCCGGAGGGACAGTTGACCGCACACTTCTTGCAGATGCCGCAGAAGTCCTGCACGCCGAAGTCGACGGGGGCATCACTGGCGAGCGGCAAGGTCGTGGTGACCACGGAGAGGCGCAGACGCGGGCCGAGCTTGGGGTGGATCAGCAAGCCCATGCGGCTGAGTTCGCCCAGCCCCGCCTCGACCGCAACAGGAATGCACAAGACGCGGTAGTTGCCATCGACATGGGCCCGGGCCTCGTAGCCGAGCAGCGTGATGTAGCGGGCCAGGATGCGGGCGATGCGGGCCGCTTCAAAGTACTGCACGGCGGTCTCGGTGACGGCGGGCACATCGGGCGCCTGCCGCACCATGTCGTGCTGCATTTCCACCGCGATGGCGATGGCATGGGTGTGGCCCAGGTCAATCGGCGCGCCCCAGATCCCGGGGGAGCGGCCGATGTGGCTGTACACGTGGGCCGGATTGAGCGCGGTAACGCCGACATCCGCCGCCCCGAGATAGCGGGCAAATCCCTTGATTCGCCGGGTCAATTCCGCCAGTGAGGCATCGTCGACCGGGACATCGGTCGGCTGGGGGGGCGGCGGCGTCATCGAGGTCGCCGGTGAGTTCATCGAGCACGTCGAACGTCGCCCGCATGTACTTGCTGGTCAGCGGGTCGTAGGAACGCGAGCCGGGCTCACCGAGCCGAGGCAGCGTGCGAATGTGCTCGTCGAGCTTGCGCTTCTCGGGGTGGGCGATGTAGTACGTTTCGTAGTCCGCCGTGCCCGGTTGCAGGCGCAGGAAGCGATGGAAGACGGCATCGCGCTCATCGATCTGCGCCGGCGGCCCGGGGAGCTGCAAACGCGGCCTGTCGCCGAACGGCGCCAGCAGAAGGATCACCGCCACGACGAAACCACCGACGAACACCGCCTCGACGACGAGCTTCCCTGAGTAGTCGAAGACAAGGAGCGGCGTCAGCGCCACGACGAATAGCGCCGTCAGCACCCCCGCGCGCCACGCCGGCCGAACCCGACGCTCCTGCAACGACGTCACCACAAACGCCAGCAAGCCGAGCGCGAGCAGGGCGAAGGTGAACCAGGCGGCGATGTCGATGGCCAGGCGCATGAGAGAAGCTCAAGGCAGGGCAGAAGAAGGACTCGATGCCGATCCACCCTAGCAGGCGAAGCGGCCCCGGGAGCAACGCAATCGCCCGGAAAGCCCCATATCAACACTGTTTACGAGCAATTGCCGATCACTGGGCGTCGTCGATCCGCCGCTGCTTGCAGCGCACCTGGAAGCGCTTGCGGATCTTGTTCCAGGCGGCTTCCTCTTCCGGCGAGCAGAAGGTGATGGCCTGCCCGGCAGCGCCCATGCGCCCGGTGCGGCCCACGCGATGCAGGAACTGATCGGCGCTGGCGGGCACATCGACGTTGATGACGTGGGTGATGCCTTCGACGTGCAAACCACGCGAGCCGAGGTCCGTCGCCACCACAGCTCGGATCTTGCCCGACTTGAGTTCCTCGAGCGCCTTGCGGCGCATGCCGGGCGATTTGTCGCCATGCAACACGAGGGCGGGAATGCCAACCTTGTCGAGCGCCTGCAGAAAGCGCTGGGCCCGAGTGCGTTTGCGGACGAAGATCAGCACCCGCGCCAGCTTGGGGTTCTTGAGTAGGTCAAGCAGGTGCCCCAGCTTGCGTTCCTCGGACAGACGATGCAGTTCCAGATCGATCGTCTCGGGCGCTTCCTCGCGCTCGCCCGCTTCCACGGTGATCGGTTCGCGGGCGAGCTCCTGGGCGAGTTCCTCTACGTGCGGCGGCATGGTCGCCGAGAAAAGCAACGACTGCCGCGACCTCGAGGTCTGCTGCAGCACGCGCTTCACATCCGGCTGGAAGCCCATGTCGCAGAGGCGATCCGCCTCGTCGAGCACCAGGTGCGTGACGCCCGCCAGGTCGACGTTCCAATCCTGCAGGTGATCGATGAGCCGACCGGGCGTGGCGATGAGCACATCGACGCGCTTGGCGAGGGCCTTGGCTTGCCGTTCCGCACCCGCGCCGGCGTGCAAGGCGAAGAACTTGAGACCGGTGCCGGTGGCGAGCAGTTCCGCTTCCTTGGCGACCTGCTCGACGAGCTCGTGCGTCGGCTCGATGACCAGGACGCGCGGCCCGCGCACGCCCCACAGGCCGGCTTGCCGCAGCCGCTCCGCTTCCTCCGGCTTGTCCTCCGGTTTTCTGAGCAGGTGCTGGATGATGGGCAGCAGCATGGCGGCGGTCTTGCCCGCCCCCGTTTCCGCCCGACCGACAACATCCTTCCCCGCCAGCACTTCGGGAATCGCCAGGCGCTGGATCAGCGTCGGCCGGCGATAGCCGTGGGCAGCCAGGTTCTTGAGCAGCTTGTGGTGGAGCTTGAGATCTTCAAATGTCGCGGCGTCGGCGTCTGTCATTGCAGGCATCGTACCGCATGGGCGCAGTGACGCCTCCGTGGGGAGATTTACCACGGAGAGCACGGAGCACACGGAGAGGAAAGGGGGAGTGTTTAGCCCCGAAGCGCAGCGGAGGGGTCTTCCCTGAGCTGAGTCATCTGGTTTGCGAAGTCCAGCTCCCCCTCAACCGACCTGGAAGCTCTCGCCCGCCTGCATCACCTTCACCTCGACGCCGGCCGGCTGGAAGGCGTCGACGTTGTCGGTGAGCAGCGGCCAGGTACCCCAGTGCACGGGGATGGCGATGGTGGGCTTGATCAGCTCCGCCGCCTTCGTCGCCAGCTCCGGCCCCATGGTGAAGCGGTCGCCGGCGGGGATGGCAGCGACATCGGGCTTATAGATCTCGCCGAGCAGTTGCATGTCGCCAAACAAGCCGGTGTCGCCGCAGTGGTAGAAGGTCGCGCCCCCCATGTGCACCACCACGCCGCAGGGCATGCCCATGTACTCGCCCTCGTAGGATGAGGAGTGGAAGGCCTGGGTCAGCGCCACCCAGCCGAAGGGCGTCACGACCTTGCCGCCGGGGTTGGCCGGTTCGAGCTTGGCGACGCCCTTGCCGCCGGCGTAGGTGCAGATCTCGAAGGCGGCGATGAGCGTCGCGTCGTGCTTCTTCGCCAGGGCCACGGTGTCGCCGAAGTGGTCGGTGTGGCCGTGCGTCAAGGCGATGTAGTCGCAGGCGATGTCGTCGGCTTGCTGCACGGCCTGGGGATTGCCGGTCAGGAAGGGATCGATGGCCAGCGTGTGCCTGCCATCGGTCAGCAGAAAGCCCGCATGTCCAAGAAAGGTGACGGTCAGTGACATGAGAACGCTCCCGTTGGGTGTGCTTGGGCAGGTTACCGGAGCATTCATGGTACTCGGATCGACAGCGCTGCAGAAAGGCCCCGCCCCCGCGCGATCCGGTGTGGGGATTCAGGCGTAGAGATCGAGTGAGCCCGGCTCGACCTTGCCGCCGCTCTTGGCCAGCTTGGCGGCGTCCTCGAGTAAGCCGACGACGGCGTCACCCTGGGCCTGCTGCGTGTCCTGCTGCTTCTTGAGCAGGGCCATGCTGATCTTGCCGGCCAGGGCGGCACTCTGGACCTCTGAGACGCTGTCGACCATGCCTCTGTCATCGGCCGATGGAGGCGGCGAGTGCAGGCGAAGGCGGCGGCGGCAGGGAAAGGACGGGGCGGCGACGAAAAGAAAAAACGCCCCGAGGTGTACTCGGGGCGCAGGGTGGGATCCACCGACGGCCTTGCCGGGGCCGACCTTGTCCCGGGGTAGTGCACACACCCGGAACTCGGTGCAACTTGGCAGGTGCCAAAGGTGGGGGGATGACCCGTGGAATCCATCTCACGGCGGCATCCAACTGCCGAGCCGTGCTCATCTCCCGTTTGTCTGTGAGGGGCACGCGTCCACTGGGCAGCCGCGAATCCTGACGATCATGGCGGCGGCCCCACGCTTCTTCCTGGTGCCTGGCGTCTCACCCGGGAACACGCACCTCTCCATTCAAAACTAAGGTAGCCTCGATTCAGGCACTTACAACCGCTTTCCGGCACAACTCCAACAATCGGCACGACCTGGCGTCCGGGAACCGAAGCCTCGCTGCAGAGAAGCGAATGCCCACGTCCGAATCCGTGTGCGGCGCGTGACCACTGCTGGCTGCAAACCCGCCATTCCAGGGTGTTGATTGACTGCTTGAGACGGAGAGGGCGGCGTGGCGCTAGGGCCGAGTGAGCGCCAAACGGCCGGCAGCGCCGCCGGGCACCTCGCTGGTCGCGTAGGTCGCGGCCAGCGATTCACTGAGCACCGTACATCGACGGAGGCAGGCATTGCCGAGTCCCGCCAGCACCATGCCACACCCGGGAAGCATTTCGGACCAAGGTCCGCCCTCGGCGGCGGCGGTCAGGGCGAACTCGGCCCACCACAACTCCGCTTGATCGAGCCCTTCGCGTTTGCGGAGCCCTGTGAGTGCTTGATGCACCTCTTCCTGCGTGGGACCGGAACCGCCGAAGGCGTACCAGAGCAGCGCCATCGCGCCACTCGAGGCGGCAGCGCCGAAGAGATCGAGGCTCGACATGCCTGCCGCGTTCTTCTCGAGCAGGCAGAAGGGATCGATGACGACCAGCGTGCCCAGGCGCTGCAAGTCGTCAAGCTCCTCCAGCGCGCCCGAGACGGCGAGGATGCCGTCGCCCGGGAAGCACTGCAGGTGATCCGCGGGCATATCCAGTGCTTCCGCCGCCTCGCGAATCGTCGCCAGGCTTGCCTCGTCAACGTCGCAGAAGATGAACTGTGGCAGATGCTCGGCGCACACCCGCAAGGCGATGAGCGGCGAGCCGGGGTAGACGCTCTCCCCGCCTTCTTTCCGGTGCAGATTGCGCAGCAGGCGCGTGAAGCGCGCCCCGGCAAGTTCGCCGCTCTTGTTGCACACGTTCAGGTAGTGACCCACGCCGTGCTCGCGCTCCGAAAGCGGGGTCACCTCGTAGCAGGCGGAACCGGCGTGCGACTCCATGACGCAACCCGGCTGTTCCTCGCGCAGAATCTCCGCCAAGAGCAAGTGCTTCCAGACGTCGCCGTAATTGCCGAAGTGATGATTGGCCATGGCAGCGGCCCTAGAAGGTGTCTTGGTGAATACGGTCCAGGGTGAGCATGATAGAGGAATCTTGCCATCGACGGCGTGTCTCCGGCATTCCCTACACTGGCGCCAGCATGCCCGAGCTTCCCGATATCACCGTCTACCGCCGGGCCGTGCAGCGGCTGCTGGCCGGCGAGGAGCTGCAGCGGCTGCGGCTGCGCGGGGTGTCCTTGCTGCGCAGCGTCGAACCCCCGATTGAGACGCTTGAGGGGCGGTCCCTGCGCCAGGTCCGACGGCTGGGCAAGCGGCTCGTCTTCGCCTTCGAGGCCGACCTCTTCCTGGTGCTCCATCTCATGATCGCCGGCCGGCTGCGCTGGCGCCCCGAGGCGACCCCAACGCCCAGCCGCGCCCAGGCGATCTTCGTCTTTCCGACCGGCAGACTCGTTCTCACCGAGGCCGGGAGCAAGAAGCGCGCCACACTGCATCTCGTCGCCGGCGAGCCGGCCCTGCGGAGGCACGATCCCGGCGGCGTGGAGGTCGACACCCTCGACCTGCCGACCTTCCGCCAGCAGCTCACCGCGGAGAATCGCACGCTCAAGCGCCGCCTGACCGACCCGCACGTCTTCAGCGGCATCGGCAACGCCTACAGCGATGAGATCCTGCACGCCGCCCGCCTCAGCCCCCTGCGCCTGACGCAGGCACTGACCGAGGACGAGATCGCCCGCCTGCTCGACGCCACCCAGACGACGCTGGCCCGCTGGACGGAACTTCTGTGGGAGCAAACCGAACGCACCAGGTTCGGCTTCCCGGAGAAGGTCACCGCCTTCCATCCCAAGATGGCGGTGCACGGCAAGTTCGGCAAACCCTGCCCCACCTGCGGGGCCCCCGTACAGCGCCTCGTCTACGCGGAGAATGAGACGAACTACTGCGCGGTCTGCCAGAACGAAGGCCGATTACTTGCCGACCGCTCGCTCTCACGATTGCTCAAAAAGGACTGGCCCAAGCGCTTGAAGGATTGGGACTAGATCGGCTTCAGTACCCACGTTCGACATGAACACGGGTCATCGGCTCATCGCCGCGCGCCAGGGTGTTGAGCAAGAGGGCCAGATGTTCAGCCCGCAGGCGCTCCGTCTCGGCGCAATGCCCGCCGCGGTGCGGGCTCATGACGAGGTTGTCGAGTTCGTGGAAGGGGTGTTCGCCGGGCATGGTGTTCGCGCGGGCGGCTTCGTCTTCGGGGTACCGGTACCAGGTGTCGATCCCCGCGCCGGCGATCATCTTGTCACGCAGGGCCTCGTAGAGGGCGCGCTCGTCAACCAGGCCGCCGCGCCCGATGTTGATGAGAATGGCGCGCTTCGGGAGCAAAGCGAGCTCCGCAGTCCCGATGATGCCTCGGGTGTCGTCGGTGTAGGGCAGCGCCAGGAAGAGTACCTCCGCACGCGGCAGAAGCTCGGGCAGCGCCGACGCCGGGTGGAGCACGACACCTTCCCTCGCGCCTGCCGCCGAGCCGGATGATCGTGGGCTCGCCTCGCGGTGGTGCGTGGCCAGCACTCGCATGCCGATTCCCAGGCACATCGAGGCGATGCGGGAGCCGATCGCGCCATGGCCGAGCACGAGCGCCGTCTTGCCGCAGAGGAGCAGGGAACGATCCATCTCGTAGCGCGGCCGCCAGTCTCCTTGTCGCAGAGCCCGATCGATCGGCACCAGCGACTTGGCGACCGCGAACAAGAGCGCCACAGCGCACTCGGCGGTGGGCTGGGCGTTGTGGTGCAGGTTGTAGACCGCGACGTCTGGGAACTCCGGCAGCAACTCGCGCGTCTGCTGTGGCAGCCCGGCCCAGGGAATGACCAGCGCTCGCAGGCTGGCGCTCGCCTGCATCTGGGCCCGCGTGGGCACCCCCGCCACCAGCACTTCGCAGTCAGCCGGAACCTCGTCACCCGTGCTGACCACGATGCCGGTGTCCAGCAGCTCGCGCAAGCGCTCGGGGAAAGGCGAACCGGCCGGCTTGGTGAGGTGCACACGCATCAGCCGCTTCGCCCCGCCTGCGCTGCAATGAGGTCTCGCACAACCACCGGCGTGATCTCGGGCAGCTCATCAACAACAAGGTCGGCAATGCTCAGCTCCTCGCGCGTGCGGCCGGTCGAACACAAGCCGATCGCCGCCATCCCGGCACGATGCGCCGCTTCGATTCCCGCCGGGGCGTCCTCCACGACGACGCACTCACCGGGCGCGCGTCCCAGCCGTTTGGCAGCAATGAGGAACACCTCGGGATCCGGCTTGCCCTTCGTGACATCCATCCCCGTCACCCGGGCGTCGATGAGCGAGCCGTACTCGAGCGACTCCAGCACGAGCCCCACATTCTCCGGAGGTCCAGAGGAGCCCACCGCCAGCGCCACGCCCGCATCGTGCAAGGCGGCAATGAGGTCATCCGCACCGGGCATGGCGGGGAAGGCATCGCGCACCAGGTCGCGGTAGAGCGCTTCCTTGCGATTGTCCATGGGGCCGACCTGCGCTGCATCAACCTCGCCCCAGAAGTGTTGGATGATGTCGCGGCTGGTGCGGCCGAACGTGGCGGCGAACTGCGGGCGCGTGAAGCTGAAGCCCGCTTCTTCCGCCAGTGCCAGCCAGGATTGAAAGTGCGCCTCGTAGGAATCGACGAGCACGCCGTCGACATCGAAGATGACCGCGCCGGGGTGGGAGTTCATGGCGGGAGTGTAGCTGAGGAAGAGTGGGAATTGGGGAGTTTGGGAATGTGGGAATCTGGGCGCGGGGACTTCAGTCCCCGCGGGCTTCGTGAGAGTGCGGGCATGAAGAACACGCGTTGCCCAAGACCAGGCGCGGCGTACAACCCTTCAATACACTGGGCGCAATGGTCATGCTGCATTCGTGCTTCGTCATTCCCTGTATTCCCCTCCGCTGCGCTTCGGGGCTAAACACAGATGCCTCCCGACCCACTCTCTTTCCTACCTGCTCCTCCGTGCTCTCCGTGTGCTCCGTGGTTGAATCTCCCCCTCGTGTCCCCCGGCCCAGCCCTTTGGACATGCCCACTGCCGCGATATGGCGGTACGATTCTGTCAGAAAGGCGCCGTCATGAGCGTCATTGAGCTGGCCAACCTGACTCGACGTTACGGCTCTGTCACCGCAGTCGCGGATCTCTCGCTCGAAGTCCAGCCGGGGGCGCTCTTCGGTTTCCTCGGCCCCAACGGCGCGGGCAAGACCACCACCATTCAAGTGCTCATGGGCCTGCTTCGCGCCAGCGCCGGCGGGGCCTACATCAACGGCAAGGACGCCTGGCGCGACTCCACCCGCTTGAAGCGCGATGTCGGCTTTCTGCCGGGCGACTTCCGCTTCTATCCCTACGCCACCGGACGCGAAGCCCTACGACTGGTCGGCCGTCTGCGCGGAACGGATCTGACCGAGGCGGGCAAGCTGCTCTCCCAACGCTACGACCTCGATCTCTCCGTGCGCTCCGGCAAGATGTCACGCGGCATGCGGCAAAAGCTGGGCATCATCCTGGCCCTGGCGCACCGGCCCAAGTTGCTCATCCTCGATGAACCGACCTCGGGCCTGGACCCGCTCATGCAGCAGGCGCTCCTGACGCACTTGCGCGAACTGGCAGCGGAGGGCGTCACCGTCTTCTTCTCCAGCCACACGCTCAGTGAAGTCGAGCAGCTTTGTTCGGAGATCGCCATCCTGCGCAAGGGACGGCTCGTCGTCTGCGAAACGCTGGAGAGCCTGCGCGAGCGGGCGGAACGGCAAGTCACCATCACCTGGCGCGACGCCGCCCAGGCGCAGGGCGTCAAGCCGCCGCCGACCCTGGCCCTGGACGAGCGAATCGGCGCGCTCTGGCGCGGCCGGCTCACCGGACCGTCTCCCGAACTCTTGCGCTGGCTAAGTCAGAAGCAACCGGTCGATGTGACCGTCAGCGAGCCGCGCCTGGAAACGCTCTTCCAACGGTTTTACCGCGAGGAGGAACAGTGATGCAGGGCGGCGTGCTTCTCAAGGCGATTCGTGAAACCTGGTTGATGACGCTGCTCTTCGCGGCGGGGCTTTTCGCCTTCCACACCATGCTGGCCTACGTCATGTCGAGTTTCTACGACGACCTGGTCGGTACGCTCATGGTCAACCGCTTCTTCCAGACGATCATGCAGGCGATGCTGGGCCAGGATCTTGGGGCGGGGCTCACCCGTGACGGCGTCGCTGCCTTCTGCTGGGTGCATCCGCTGGGCCTCTTCGTGCTTTGCGGCTATCTGATGGCCTACTGCACCCGCTTCCCGGCGGGCGAGATCGATCGGGGCACGATTCATCTCCTGCTGGGCCAACCCGTGTCGCGGCTGAGCCTGGTTGTCGGGGAAGCCGCGGTGGGCCTGGCGTCGCTCCTGGTGCTGCTCGGCTTCTGCGCGGTGGCGCACGTGCTGGGCTTGCTCGCCTACCTCGCTGACGCCGGGACGGTGCTTCAGAGCCTGCCCGCCATCCTGGTGAACCTCCTGGCCCTGCTGCTCGCCGTGGGCGGTGCCGCCTGCCTGGTCAGCAGCATCTCCCGGCGGCGGTTGGCGGCGATCGGCGGCATCTTCGCCATCGTCGAAGCCTCCTTCCTGCTCAACTACCTCGCCCCCTTCTCCAAGACGGCGGAGTCGCTCACCTTCCTGGGAGCCCTGCATTACTACCGGCCCCTGGCGATCGTCCGCGAGGGCGGCTGGCCGATCGGCCATATCGCGATCCTGCTCACCGTCGGCGGCGTCTTCTGGGTCGCCTCGGCGGTCATCTTCACCCGCCGCAACCTCGCCCCCAATTAGGTTCTGAGCGAGCCGCGACGGTGACGGAGCGGTCCGTCCGTCGACCCGGCATGTCATCGCCGTTGGCGTTGGGGGGCCGACTTGCCCAGACCCCTCCCTCACGGTCGGGGCTCGCTTGCGTCGCCTGGAAGGGTGAGGGCTGATCGCGGTACAATGCGCCGCTCCGGCAGGGTGATGAAGTCGGCCCTTTTTTTGCGACGGAAAGCCGCCCCTTCGGCATCCTGTACCCTGGGGAATCCCCTTGAGATGGAGTGATCTCTATGCCCGTTGATGTGGATGCGATCAGTCAAGCTGTTGCGGAGAAAAGTGTCGCCATTCGTCGACTCATCGATGAGATCGGCTCGGTGATCGTCGGTCAGCAGACCATGATCGAACGCCTGGTGGTCGGGCTCCTGACCGGAGGCCATGTCCTCTTGGAAGGCGTGCCGGGCCTCGCCAAGACGCTGACCGTGGAGACACTGGCCAAAGCGGTGAGCCTGAGCTTCAGTCGCCTGCAGTTCACCCCCGACCTCCTGCCCGCGGACCTGATCGGGACGCTGATCTACAACCCCAGCCAGGCGACCTTCACCCCACGCAAAGGGCCGATCTTCGCCAACATCGTCCTCGCCGACGAGATCAACCGCGCCCCGGCCAAGGTGCAAAGCGCCCTTCTGGAAGCCATGCAGGAGCACCAGGTCACGATCGGCGATGAGACCTACCCGCTCGATGAGCCCTTCCTGGTGCTGGCCACACAGAATCCCATCGAACAGCAAGGCACCTACCCCTTGCCCGAGGCCCAGGTCGATCGCTTCATGCTCAAGCTTCACGTCGGCTACCCCACCAAGGAAGAGGAGCGGACCATCCTCGACCGGGTCGCCCACACCGACTGGCACAGCGAGGTCAAATCCGTCATCACCGCCGACGAGATCTTCGCCGCCCGCAAGGTGGTTGACGAGATCTACCTGGATGACAAGATCAAGGACTACATCGTCGACCTGGTGCACGCCACCCGCGAGCCGGAGACGATCGGCCTGAACCTGAGCCGGCTGATCGAGTACGGCGCTTCCCCCCGGGCCACCATCGGCCTGACGCTGGCGGCCAAGGCCTGGGCCTTCCTGGACGGCCGGGGCTACGTCACCCCCCCAGGATGTCAAGTCCATCGCCCCGGACATTCTGCGGCACCGGGTCATCGTCACTTACGAGGCGGAAGCCCAGGAAATGACCAGCGACCACATCGTCAAGCAGGTCCTGGACCACGTGCCCGTGCCCTGACGAACCCGCCGCGGCGTGAGAGAGACCGTTCCCGATAGCAGCCCCAAGAAGACGACGACCAAGCATGCTCCCCGAAGAACTCATGGCGGAAGTCCGGCGATTGCAGATCGTCTCACGATCCATCGTGAGCGAAGTCTTCGCGGGCGAATACGAGAGCGCCTTCAAAGGGCGCGGCCTGGAGTTCGCCGAAGTCCGCGAGTACCAGCCGGGCGATGACACGCGCCTCATCGACTGGAACGTCACCGCCCGCACCGGCGTGCCCCACCTCAAGGAGAACATCGAGGAGCGGGAACTGACGGTCATGCTCGCTGTCGACTTGAGCGCCTCGGGGTCGTTCGGCTCGACCGGCCGGCGCAAGAATCAGCTCGCCGCGGAACTCTGCGCGGTGCTGGGCTTCGTCGCCAGCAACAGCAACGACAAGGTGGGCCTGCTCGTCTTCACCGATGAAGTCGAACTCTTCATCGCCCCCAAGAAGGGCTCCCGGCACGTGCTGCGGGTGGTGCGCGAAGTGCTCAGCTTCGAACCGGCCCGGCGAGGCACGGACCTGGCGATTCCCAGCGATTTCCTGGGCTGCATGCTCAAGAAACGAGCCGTCGTCTTCTTCGTCTCCGACTTCCTCGACCAGGGCGATGTCGGGGCCCTGCGGACGCTGGCGGCCCGGCACGACGTCGTGGCCCTGCGCATCAGCGACCCCCACGAGGTCAACTTGCCTCGGGTGGGGATGCTGGAACTGTGCGATGCGGAAACCAATCGGCGACGGCTGCTCGATACCGACAGCGGCGCTGCGCGACGCCGACTGCGCCTCGAGAGCGTGCAGTTGGAAGCCCGCCTGGAAGACACCTTCCGCAGGCGCGGCATCGACTACGTCAGCATCACCGCCGGCGACCCCTACGCGGGCAAGCTGGCGGAGCTGTTTCGTCGGCGCGAGGGATGGCATTAGGAGACATGACACAGACGATGACCCGGCTTTGTCGTTCCATCTCGCTTCTCCTGGTGTTCTTCGCCGCTCTGGCAGCGCCCGGACAGGACGCGGTTGATCTCAGCGCCGCCGGGCCGTTGTCGCAGCAGATGACGCGCCGCGGGGTGCAAGTAACCCTCGAAGTCAGCGCCGGCGCCATCAGCACCGCCGACCGCCTGCGGCTGACGCTGCGGGTGGCGACGCCGATCGGCGCCAAGGTGCGGTGGCCCGATCTCGCGGAACAGCTTGGCGTCTTTCTCATCACCGGCGACCACAGGGAACCGACCTGGCTGGACAGCCGCGACCGCTTCGTAACTGAGCGAACCTTGACGCTGGAGCCGATGCTGGCCGGCCCGCAGGCCATCCCCGCCTTGCGCTTCGACCTGCAGAGCGCCAGCGGCGAGCCGGACCAGATCCTCACCGACCCCGTCGCCATTGCCGTGACCTCACTGCTCCCCGAGGCGGAAACGGAGGCGGAGAAGGCGGCCGGCGATCTCAGCGAGATTCGCAGCATCGTGGAGCCGACGAGCCCCACCCCCGCCTGGCTGTGGGGGCTCCTGGTCCTCGTGCTTCTCGGCGGCGTCGGGCTGACCGTCTTCTTCGTGCAGAAGCGTCGCCATCGTCCGCAGATCGCAGCGCCCGCGGACCAAGTCGCCCTTGCCGCCCTGGAGAACCTGCTGCGCAGCGGCCTGCTCGAGGGGCGCCAGTGGGACGCCTTCTTCTCGCAGCTCTCCACGATTCTGCGTCGTTACATCGAAGCCCGCTTCGATCTGCACGCCCCGCAGCGCTCGACGGAGGAGTTTCTGCGCGAGGCGCGCGGGGCTGCCCTCCTGGGACCGGAGCAGGTGGAAGAGCTCGATCGCTTCCTGCACCGGGCGGATCTGGTCAAGTTCGCCGCAGCTCAGGTGAATGGCGCCGAAGCCAAGGAAGCGGCAGAGGGAGTTCGGGCCTTCATCGCTGACACCAGATCAATCGCGACCAATGGGGAGGGCGCCTGATGCATTGGGCTCTCCCCAGCGCCTTGCTGCTCTTCCTGCTCCTGCCCCTGGCGCTCTTGCTCGCCCTGCGCCCCAGGCGACGGGCCGCGGTGCTCTATTCCTCGCTGTCGCTTCTCGGCCCGGCCGGCCCCTCCTGGCGCGTTGTCCTGCGGCCGTTCTTGCTCGTCCTGCGCCTGGTTTGCCTGGCGCTCATCGTCGTGGCCCTGGCTCGGCCGCAGCAAGTCCTGAGCGAAACACAGACGCGCACGGAAGGCATCGCCATCATGGCGGTCATCGATCGCAGCAGCAGCATGGCTGAGCGCATGGAGTTCGAAGGGGCGCTCCTCAATCGCCTGGCGGTGGTCAAGCAGGTGCTCGCCGAATTCGTGCTGGGCAACGACAAGGACTTGGAGGGTCGGCCCGGCGATCTGATCGGCCTGGTCAGCTTCGCCCGCTACGCCGACACCGTCTGCCCCCCTGGTGCACGCCCACGATGCCCTGGTGGGCCTCGCCAAGCAGACCGAAATCGTGCAGTTCCGTCAGGAAGACGGCACGGCGATCGGCGATGCCCTGGCCCTGGCCGTGGCCCGCCTGCAAACGCTGGAAGACGGCGACGACCAAGAGCTGGCAGAAGCGCTGAAGCAGGAGGAAGGCGGCGAAGGGAACACCCCCACTCCTGCCGCCGACACCAGCGACTTCAAGATCAAGAGCAAGATCATCGTGCTCCTCACGGATGGCGAGAACAACGCCGGCCAGCGCTCGCCCGGCCAGGCCGCGGAACTGGCCCGGCGCTTCGGCATCAAGATCTACACGGTCGGCATCGGCAGCCCCCGCACCACGAACTTCTTCGACGCCCGCTTGCCTTTGGGCCTCGGCATCGATGAGCGCATGCTCAAGGCCATCGCCAAACACACCGGCGGGGCCTACTTCCGCGCTGACGATGGTGAATCGCTCCGTGCGGTCTATGCCAAGATCGATGAACTCGAGAAGACGGAGATCGAATCAACGGAGTACCTGCAGTACGACGAAGCCTTCATGCCCCTCGCCAAGGCAGCCCTCATCGTGCTGCTGGTGGAGATCCTGCTGGGCACCACCCTGCTGCGGAGGTCGCCCTGATGCGCTGGCTTGATCCCGCCAGCTTGAACTGGCTCTTGCTCCTGCCCCTGGCGGCAGCGCTCTACCTGCGCGCGGGGCGGGCCCGCACGCGCTCGCTGCAGCGCTTCCTCTCCAGCGCCCTGATCGCTTCCCTCGCCGCGGAGTTCAGCAAGCGCGCGGTCATCGCCAAGGCGGTGCTCGTGGTCGCGGCCCTGGGATTGACCGTGCTGGCCCTGGCTCGCCCCGCCTGGAACCCGCAGCCCGTGCCCGTCACCCGCAGCGGCCGGGATGTGGTCTTCCTGGTCGATGTGTCGCGCTCCATGCTGGCCGAAGACCTGAAGCCCAACCGCCTGGAACGGGCCAAGCTGGCCATTCGCGATGTGGTGGCTTCGCTGTCCGGCGACCGGGTGGCGCTGGTCGCTTTCGCCGGGCGCTCCATCGTGAAGTGCCCCCTGACCACGGACTACGGCTTCTTCCGCCTGGCCCTGGAAGAGTTGGATGTCGACTCGGTCACTCGTGGCGGCTCCATGATCGGCGACGCGATTCGACTGGCGCTCAGCGACGCCTTCGACGAAGAGCAGACCCAGTATCGCGACATCATCCTCCTGACCGACGGCGAAGACCAGGGCAGCTTCCCCGTCGAAGCTGCGGGCAAGGCTCGGCAACTGGGCGTGCGCCTCATCGCCCTGGGCCTCGGCGACGACACCGAAGGCAGTTTGGTCCCCATCCCCGACGGGCGCGGCGGGTCCAAACCGCTCACCTACGAGGGCGATGTCGTTCGCAGCAAACTCGAAGGTGATCTCCTGCGCGAAACCGCCCTCGCTTCCGCGGAGGGACGCTACCTGCACGTCGCGACCGGCCACATCAACCTCGACGAGGTCTATGCGGAACTCGTCCGGCAAGCGGAACAGCGGGAAATCGAGGCGGAGGAAATCGTGCGCTACGATGAGAAGTACCAACTCTTCCTGGCAGGAGCGTTTGTACTGTTGCTTGTTGAGATGTGCCTGGGTGAACGACGAAAGGGGGCGCTGGCATGATGATCACAACCCTCCGCTTCGCTTCGGGGCTAAACGTTCTGGTGGTCATGGTGGTCATGTTGTTCAGCGCGGTGGAAGCGCTGGGGGACATGAGCGCGGCCAACGACCTGTACCGCGACGGCGCCTACGAAGAAGCGCTCAAGTCCTACGACGCCCTCGCCGGCGCCGGCCCGGTCGACGCGTTGCTTCTGCACAACCGCGCCTGCGCCTTGCATCAGCTCGGGCGCTACCAGGAGGCGGCGGACGCCTTCGCCAAGGCCGCCGCCGCCACTGCCGACGCTGAACTCGGCGGCCAATCCCAGTTCAACCGCGGCATCTCCCTGCACCGCCAGGCCCAGGCGAATGCGGAGGAGAAGCCCGAGACCGTCCTGCCCCTGCTTCAGCAAAGCGCCCAGGCCTTCCGCGAAGCGGCGGATCTGAATCCAGGCGACCAGCAAGCCGCCCGCAACCTCGAACGCCTGCGCAGCCAGATCCACGCCATCCAACAAATGGCGGAGCAACAGCCGCAAGAACAGCAACAACAAGATGGCGAGCAGGAGGATTCCGGCGAGCAGGACCAGCAGGCCGGCGACCAAGCGCAGCCAGGCGATGAGCCGAACCAACAGTCGGGCCAGGATCAGGCCGGTGAGCAAGGCGAGCAAGGCAACCAACAGCAAGACGGCGAGCAACAAGAACAGGACCAGCAACAGCCCAATCCCGCCCAGGCGCTCGATCGACTCGCGGAAGAACAGCAGCGGGCCGCGGACGTCACCGAGTCCGTCGCCGACCAGGCGGAGCGCATGAACGAGGAGCAGCGCCAGCAAGCCCGGGAGCAACTGCAGGACTACCAGGAGCAACTGTCGGAGCTGACGGACCTGGCGAACCAGCAATTCCCGCAGCAGCAAGAGGAGCTGAAGCAAGCGCAAGCTGCCCAGCAGAAGGCGGAGGAAGCGCTCGAAGAGCAGGACTTCCGCGAGGCTGCCAAGCAGATGCAACAGGCGGCCGAGCAGTTGCAGCAGGCCGCCGACTCCGCCGCCGATCAGCAGGCGCAGCAGCAGGGCCAGGAAGAAGAGCAGGATCGGGAAGGCGCCATGCAGGAGGAATGGCAGGAGTCGGACGAACCGGGCGACCAGACGCCTGAGGAACAACTCCTCCGCGAGATTCTTGAGAAGGAACGCGCCGACCGCGAACAACGTGAATCGACTCGCTCCACCGGCGGCGGGAGTAAAGTCGAGAAGGACTGGTAAGAGGACACACCATGCGAAGTCTTCGCACGATCATCATGCTCCTGCTCACGCTCAGCCTGGCGCCCTTGGCCGGGACCCAGGACGTCGACGTGCGGGCGGAGCTGGCGAGCGAAACCGTCTACGCCGGCGAACAGCTCGTCCTGGCGATCGTCGTCGATGGCAAACCCGCCGACGACGATCCCGACATCTCCGGCGTCACCGAATTCGAGCTCCAATCCCTGGGCCCGCCCAGCACCAGTTCGCAGACCTTCACCAACATCATCAACGGCAAGATGCGGACGGTGAAGCACGAGACCTTCCGCTATCAATACGCCTTCTTCGCCCCCAGCGAACCCGGCGTCTACACCCTGCCGCCGATCGACGTGAGCGTGGCCGGCGACACGTACCGCACCACGCCCGTGCGCTTCCGCGTCATCGAGCCCAAGCAGAGCACCGATTTCATCCTGACGCTCGATGTGGACAACGACAGGCCCTACCTCGGCGAGCCGGTGCAAGCCACGCTTCGCTGGTACCTGGGCGGGCAGGCGCAGGGGCCGGTCCGCTTCGCCCTGCAGCCGGAGGCGAGCGGCTTCGAACTGCTGGAGATCGTCGAGCCGGTCGTCACCCAAGCCGAGGTGAACCAAAGGCAAGTCGTCGAGATCGAATTCGCCGGCCGCAAGACCTACGCCCGCCTGGCCCAGGAGCGCTTCGAGGGGAGAGTGCTGACCGCGGTGACCGTGGAGGCGATCCTCCTACCACGTCAGGCCGGCGCGACCACGCTCGGCGGCGCTTCCGTCAGCTTCGAAGTGCCGACCAGCCAACCGCGCAATCGCGGCATGTTCGACAGCATCTTCGACCAGGTGCGGACCGAGCGCTACCTCTCCCGGGCGAGACCCATCCCGGTGACCGTGCGACCCCTGCCACTCGAAGGTCGGCCGGCCGACTTCAGCGGGCTGGTCGGCTCGGTGGGCATCGAGTGCTTCGCCGACCCCAGGCAGGCGAGCGTCGGCGACCCGATCACCTTCATGATCCGCCTGACCGGCACGCCGCCCCTGCGCCGCATCGAAGCCCCGGATGTCACACAGGATCCTCGCTTCCAAAAGGCGTTCCGCATCAGCGAGGAAGAGCCCTCCATCTCGGTCGGCCGAGATGCCAAGACGATCGTGCGCACGATGCGAGCGAACAGCCCCAAGGTAACGGAGATTCCCTCGCTCGAACTCTCCTACTTCGACACCAAGGCCGGGGAATACCGCACCGCCCGCAGCCAGCCCGTGCCGCTCGAGATCAGCGCCACCCGCGAGGTGACTGCGGCGGATGCGGAGGGAGTGCCGGGCGAGAGCGGCCTCAGCGCTTTGGAAGATCGCCAGCGCGGCATCGCGGCCAACGTGGAGTCGCCGCTCGCCCTGCGCGATATGCCCAGCGGCCTGGGGCAGCGGTTGCGGCAGCCGACCTGGCTTCTGGTCATGTTCCTGCCCTTGACTGCCTACCTCGCCGCCGGCGCGGTGGTCCTGGTGCGGCGCGAGCAAGCAAAGGACCCCGAAGGCAGGCGCAAGCGGCGAGCCCTCAAACAGGCGCTGCGGGCACTCAAGCGCGCCAGCCGAGCCACCGAAGCCCAGCAACCGACGCTGGTCAGTCGAGCTGTGCGACGGTACATCGCCGATCGACTGCTCCTGCCCGAAGACAGCCTCACCACCGCCGAGTGCGTGCGCGGCTTGCAGCAAGTCGGCGTCGACCCAAGCGCTGCCCGCGACCTGCTCACCAAACTCGACCGCAGCAAGTTCACCCCAACCCCCACGACCCCCACGACCCCCACGAGTATGCCCGTGAGCAAGCGAGGCGTCGGGGCAAGCGCCGCGGCACTGATCACCGAACTCGATCGCGAGCTCAAGGGGGTGGACGCATGAGGCACTTCCTGAGACATCGCGCGGCTCCCCATTTGGCGGCGAGGTTCACCCCGGGCTTGGCGTCCCATCCACAACCAAGCGCGGGGCAAGCCCACGCCGCTAAGTGTTCTCGGAGCGCTCCCCGCCGTGTGCCACTGGTTGCGTGCCAACCAGTGCTCCTAATCCTCCTCGCCGCTCTCCTGCTCTTCGCACCGTCAGCAAACGCCCAGGAGCATCTCTCACCCGAGGAGATGCAGCGGATCTTCGCCAGCGCCAGCGAAGCGTTCACCAAAGCGCAAGCGGTGCACCAGAGCGACGCCGAAGCGGCAAGACCACTCTTCGAGAAGGCGCTCGCCGGCTACCGCACGCTCCTGAAGCGCGGCGGCATCGACAACGGCTACCTGCACTACAACATCGGCAACGCCTACCTGCACATGGATCAACTCGGCCAGGCCATCGCCAGCTACAAACGCGCCCAGCAGACCATTCCCAGCGACCCCAACCTCAAGCGCAACCTCCGTCTGGCCCGGCGTCAGGTCGTCGATCAGTTCGAGCCCAAGCGAGCCCACGGGGCGGCGGTGCTCTGGTCCTGGCACACCGATGTGCCGCGTGAGGTCCGCTTCGTCGTCGGGGCGGTGACCTTTGCGCTTGTCTGGTTGCTCTTACTGCTCAGACTCCTGCGCTTGCTGCCGTTCCAAGTGCGCGGCTGGGCGCTGGCCAGCGCATTTGTCGCGGCAGCGTGCTTCGTCTCGCTCTTCACCCAGGAACTCGCCGGCGCGGGGCTGGGCGAAGCGGTGATCGTCGCGGAAGAGGCGCAAGGCTGGCAAGGCCCGAGCAGCGCCGGCTACGAACCCAGCTTCAACCGCCCCCTGCACCAAGGCGTGGAACTGCAAGTCCTGGAAGTGCGCCCCGGCTGGCTGCGCGTGGAGTTGCCGGACGGCCGCGACACCTGGCTGCCGGAGACCAGCGTCGAGCGCGTGTAGGAGTGCGCGCGAACGCACTTCATTTAGCGGCGTGGGCTTGCCCCGCGCTTTGTGTGGATACCACGCCAAGCCCGGGGTGAACCCCGCCGCAAATGGCGCTGAATTGTTGACGAACGCGGCTGACTACCCATCGCCCCCATTTAGCGGCGTGGGCTTGCCCCTCGCTTCGCCGCGCGACTACCAAAGACTCAATGACACGTGCAGCAGAATCGCCACCAGCACGACGACGACCGACAGCGCCACCGCCACCCACCACGGATGCCGCAGCTTCAGGTATCGCGAGCAGGCGAAGCCCCACCAGAGCGTCAGCGGCGACATGGCGGCAAGCAAAATGAAGTGATCCCGATCCCAGGGGTCGCCTGAGTAGAGGTGATTGTTCCAACCCCAGCTATTGTCTCCCCAGAAGAGGATCCCCGTCAGCAATCCCGCCCCCTCGAACCATTCCGCCCGGGTCAGGTGCAGAAGGAAGAACGTCGCAAATGAGGCGAACGTCCAGAGCAGCACCCAGGCAAGCACGTACACCAGCGAGTACACCGCCACGCGCAGTACATGCACCGGTCGCACCTTCGCTTCGATGAGCGACAAGGGGATCAGCGCGAAGGCCAACGGCATGAGCAGCGGCACGGCGAACGCCGCCGGGTATTCACCCAAGGCGAAGCGTGCTTCCTCCCAGATCACCCCAAAGGGGGCCGTCGCCGGACTCTGCAAGGGGCCGGTCAGCGACCACCCCCACCGGCCTCGTGTGCCCTCGAAGCCCGCAGGAATCCAGTCTAGATAGGGGTCTGCGGCAAGCACCGTGTTGGCGCCCCTCGCAGCAACGCCCGCAACCGGAGGAGCCGTCGCCCAGCGGAACTCAGAGAGATAGGCCCAGCCCAAACCCTGCCCATACACCAGCGCCAGCAACAGCGCCGCCGCCGCGAGCACCACGACCAGCGCCGGCCGCAGCCGCACCCGATTCACCAACCGCACCTCCCGCCAGAAGCGCCAAGGCCGCAGCACCGTCCAAAGCGTCCAGATGAGCGAGCGGATCGGCCGCCGGCGCCACTGGTGTTCGAAGAGCCGCGGGTGCGTCGCCTCCAGCAGCACCTCGCGCCAACTGAACTCCAGGCCACACTCAGCGCAGCGGCCGGCCAGGGGACAGGCGTCGGTCCAGGTCTGCACCGCCCCGCGCAGGTCGTAGCCACAGCGCGGGCAGATGATCTCAGTTGTCGAAGCCTTCTCCACGGCAGCGCTCCCCACTGCTGGCGGGCCCCGAGGCAGCCCGGCGGTCCACAAGCCCTCCACAGTCCTCTACGCGGGCGGAAGGGCGATCGTTGCCTCAGACTAATGAAAGGCGGGCCGGGTCGCGCCTTGGGGCCCGGTTCCCCAGGAAGCGACGCGGCTTGCCGCGGTTTGGTCCCTGGAGCCGGGATACCCAGGGCGGCGCCTCGCTCTGCCCTGGCATGGGCGAGGGCGATCGGGCCTGCAAGCCCGGGCGGGCTAAGCTAGAATCTCCCCCGTGGAACAGCTCCTCTCCATCGCCATCTTCGCCGCCTTCGGGTTCGGCTTTGTCATCCTCACCCTGCTGGTGGGCATGGTCGTCAGGCCCAAGGTGCCGACCACCGAGAAGCTCAAGATCTACGAGTGCGGCGAGCCCTCCCTGGGCACCGGCTGGGTCCAGTTCGACCTCCGCTTCTACGTCGTCGCCCTCTTCTATCTCGTCTTCGATGTCGAGGTCGCCCTGATCTACCCCTGGGCGGTCGCCTTCCGCGAGTTCGCCATCCCCGCCCTGGTCCTGGGGGCTCCCTTCCTGGCCCTGATCATCATCGGCTACGCCTACGAGTGGTACTCCGGCAGCCTGGACTGGGTCCGCAGCTCCGTCAGGACCACCAAGCACCAGGCGGTCCTCGCCACCGCGACCGGCATGACGCTCAGCGAACTGGCCCGGATCGATCCGGAAGTGCTCGAGGAAGAGCAAGAGCGCCGGGCGGCTGCCAGTATGTAGGGTTCATCCCGGGCTTCGCGCGTCCGCCAGTGCTGCCGTTATTTAGCGGCGGGGCTTGCCCCGGGCTCAGCGCTGTATGGAAGGCAAAGCGCGGGGCAAGCCCACGCCGCTAAATGGGGACCAGAATCAACTGATGCTGCTATCCTGTGCGGTCCCGCAGCCGCGCCTCCCGCGGTCTCTGCTTCCCAACTGGAGATAGCATCCATGGCCGACCGTTATCAAACCGTCCTGCTTCTGGGTATGCCCGGGTCCGGCAAAGGCACGCAAGGCAAAATGCTCGGCGCCATCCCCGGCTTCCACCACCTCGCTTGCGGCGATGTCTTTCGCAGCCTCGACCGCAACTCCGAGCTGGGCAAGACCTTCCTGCACTACTCCTCCCTGGGCGAGCTGGTGCCGGACGATGTGACGGTGCAGATGTGGGCGGAGAACACGGCGGCCCGGACGGTGCTCAGCATCTACAAGCCCTCCCGCGACCTGCTGCTCCTGGACGGCATCCCCCGCAACGTGGCCCAGGCCCAGATGATGGACGAGCACATCCAAGTGCACCAGATCGTGCACCTGGTCGCCAAGGACCTTGACGCCATGGTCGACCGCATGAAGAAGCGGGCCGAGCGCGAAAAGCGGGCCGACGACGCCAAGGAAGAGGTCATCCGCAACCGCTTCAAGGTCTACAACGAGGAGACCGCCCCGGTCCTGGCTCACTACCCGGCGGACAAGATCGCCGAGATCGACGCCATGGGCTCGCCCGCTGAGGTGCTGGGCCGGGTCCTGCAAGTCGTCGCCCCGCTGCAGACCGCGGTGGTCGGCAACGTCCTGGCCTGAGGCTCTGTTATCCCGAAATCCGGCTTGCTGCTTCGTGAGAGGGCTATCCACGCGCTCAAGGAAAGGGGAAGAGCTATGGTGACGCCGGGTCTACGATGCTGAGAGGCAGAACCATGCGCACCTACCGAATCGCCCCCGCGGCCCTTGCCCTGCTGACGCTTTCGCTCCTGCTGCCCACGGCAGGAGGCTGTTTCGACGGCTTCATCTTCCCCACGCCCGACGACCAGCGCCAGCCCCGCCAGGAACCGAACGATCCCAACCCCGATGGCGACCGGAACGGCGACATCGACCCGGGTCCAGATGAGCCGCTCGCAATGGCCCCCACGCCGACCCTCCGCCTCAGCCCACGCACCGGCGGCATCGACTCCATCAACTGGGGCCGGCGGGAATCGCTGTCGGCGGCGGACAGCGCCCGGCGCAAGCCCCTGGTCGAGGCGGCGACGCTGATCGAGGTCACCGGCCTCACTTGTCGCTACCAACTCAACGGCACCCAGAACACGGTCGAGGTGCGCTTCCAGCCCGTGCCCGGCGGCTACGACGCCCATCTGCGCACCGATGCCAAGACCGACGCGGAGGTCTATCTCTACCTCGGCCTGCAGGACCTTCCCGGCCCCGCCCAGGTCCTCCTGCCGCGCTGGGCCGGCCACCTCAAGGAGCTGCAGTTCCCGGCCCAGGGGGGCCAGCAATACGACTACCCGGGCTCCGCTTTCGCCCCGGTCTACGCCTACTGGAACCGCCAGGGCACGACCGGTTACGCCGCCCTGGCGGAGGTCGGCGATTTCGTACGCCTGCAACTCGTCCAGCCCCGAGGCAAGGATGAAACCGTCATGGCCCGCGTTGGCTTCCTGAACGGCTGCCGAGCCGGCCAGCGCCTGGAACGCACCATCGCCGTTCGCTTCAGCGAGCGCTCCGCCGACTGGGAGACCGTGCTCCGCCCCTACCAGGAGCACCAGCGGCGTCGCGACGGCCCGGTGCGCTACCAGCGCCTGGGCCCCTGGGTCTCCTACAACATGCGCAACAGCCACGAATACGACGAGCAAACCCGCAACTTCAAGCCCGGCAGCACCTGGGAGAACCGACTGGGCCGGCACTGGGAATACGCCCTCAAGGAGGCGCGGGCCGGGCGCCTGGAGCTGGGCTGCCTCGGCGTCTGGTGCCAGATGGAAGAGGTCGACAAGGAGCTCAGCTTCAACCCCGACGCCCTGGCCCTGGAACGCTCGCTGGGCGGCAGCCTGCCGGACCTCATGCAGCGGCTGCGGCGAGAGTACGGCCCCATCCCCATGAGCGCCTTCTCGCGCTCCACCAGCAAGATCGAGGGCAACGAGATTGTCGTCCGCGACCTGGACGATCCCAGAGAATGGCGGGCCATGCTCGCCGAACTCGAAGGGCTCAAACGACTCGGCTTTGACGTGACCTACGGCGATCAGGTCGGCCTGCATGGCGGCTGGAAGTCGGTGGATCTCGTCGAGCGCGCCCCGATCCGCATTGTCTCGGAGTGGTCCTGGGATCGCTTGCTCACCCGGGGCTCCTGCCTGATCGCCCACCGGGACTTTCCCTCCTCGCAGGCAGCCCTGCTCGTCCCCTACCTCACCCCCGGGGGCGAACTCTACGTGCGCACGACACCGACGCGCGCCTCCCTCTTCTCCGAGGGCGCGGTCACGCCCTGGATTCACTACCTCGACGAAGGCATGCGGGCGACTTTCGATCGCTGCGCCAAGGCCGCCGAGGCAAATCGACCCGAGCGCCGACCCTAGCTGAGATCGATTCGCAGCCGCGCTCCTGGACCTGGCCGCGCGTGTCCCCGCCGCGCGGTATAAAGACCCTTCCGACCAGCATTAGGCAGACGACGAGGTGTGGCGGATCCCTCGTCCTCGTGCCCTCCGGGGCCAAGAATGACCCGCAGGCTATTCTCCCGCCCTCCCGGCGCATGCGAAAGAAGGTGTTTCGATGAGTGAATTCCATGGCCAGACGCCTGAGACCAAAGCCGTCCACGCCGGCGTCCATCCCAACGAACACCGGGCGGTCGTTCCCCCGATCTACCAGACGTCCACCTTCGCCTTTGACTCCGCGGACCAGGGCGCTGACCTCTTCGCCGGCCGGGAGCCCGGCTACATTTACTCGCGGATGCTGAACCCGACGGTGCAGGGCATGGAAGACGCCATCGCCGCCCTGGAAGGCGGAGCTGCGGGACTCGCCTGCGGCAGCGGCATGGCCGCCATCCACACCGCGCTTTGCACCTACCTCAAGGCCGGCGATCACATCGTCTGCAGCGACTCGGTGTACGGCCCGACCTGCTCGCTTGTCGAGAAGATCCTGCCCCGCTTCGGCATCGAGAACACGATTGTTGACACCTCCGACCTGGAAGCGGTCAAGAAGGCGATCCAGCCGAATACCAAGGTGGTCTACGTGGAGACGCCGGGCAACCCCACGCTCGTCGTCGCCGACCTGCGGGCGATCTGCGAAGCGGCCCACGCTGGCGGCGCCAAGGTCATCGTCGACAACACCTTCCTCACCCCGATCCTGCAACGGCCCCTCGAGCTCGGCGCTGACGTCGTGGTGCACAGCCTGACCAAGTTCCTCAACGGCCACGCCGACGTCGTGGGAGGCGTCATCATCGCCAAGACCAAGGAGATGTACCAGGAACTGCGCGTCATGCTCAATCACTTCGGCGGCGTGCTGCCTCCCATGGAGTCCTTCCTGGTGCACCGCGGCCTCAGAACGCTCGCCATCCGCATGCGCAAACACTGTGAGAACGGCCAGAAGGTCGCGGAGTATCTCGAGCAGCATCCGGCGATCGCCTGGGTCCGCTACCCGGGCCTCAAGAGCCATCCCCAGCACGAACTCTCCGAAGCCCAGACCGATGGGCACGGGGCCCTGATCTCCTTCGAGGTCAAGGGCGGCATGGAGGCCGGCAAGCAACTCATGGACTCCGTCAAGCTCTGCACCCTCGCCGTCAGCCTGGGCGGCGTGGAGACGCTCATCCAACACCCGGCGAACATGACGCACGCCTCCATGGGCCCCGAAGCTCGAAAGCGCGCGGGCATCACCGACGGCTTGGTGCGCATCTCGATCGGCATCGAAGACGTTGATGAAGTCATCGCCGACCTCGAGCAGGCCCTGGCCGGCCTGGCCGCCGCCACCCCCGCCGCCGCCACCGCGAACGCCTGACGCCTGTTTGGCCGACGCCCGAATGGCGGCGACATCCTGGCCAGTGCTTGAGTGGACGACGGCTCGACCGAGGTGTGCCCGGGCTGCCTGCGGGAACGCTGCCGTTCGAACCGGGAGATAGGTTTGGGGCTGGGGATCGGGCGAGCCGAACTGGCGCAGAAGCCGGGCTGTCGTCCCCCCAGGGCTGGTTCTTTGGGCTCCTGACGCCCGGCTGACCGACGGCGCCATGCCTGGGCAACCCGGCGACCAGAATCCCATAAAACGAGATTTCCGTATAGCGATTTCGCTGTCTCGCGGTAGACTCGCACCCGTGACGTGTCGCGCCCCCGAATTGGGGCATGCGGCCGTCGAGGAGCCGCGACATGCGAATCCTGCTGTCGACAACCCTGCTCGCAAGCCTGTGGGGCGCGTTGACGCTAGCGCCTCTGCCGGTCCGGCAGGCCGAGGCGCAAACCGGGCGAGCCGGGACGTGTGTCACCGCCGAATGTCACGCCGGCGTGCTGGCCGGGGCCGCCCTGCACGCGCCCGTGGCCCAACGAAAGTGCAGCGCTTGCCACACCCTGGTGGACGAGGTTGACCACGCCTTTCGGCTCTCGCGACCGACGCGGGATCTCTGCGTCTCCTGCCATGTCGTGAGCCACCGCACCTACGTGCACACGCCGGTGGCCTCGGCGGACTGCGCCGCCTGTCACGATCCGCACGGCAGTGATCATCGCTTCCATCTTCGTGCCGATCCCACCAGCGACCTGTGCTTCCGCTGTCACGACGCCGCGGACTACACCGGCAAGCAGCACCTGCACGGCCCCGTGGAGGCGGGGGCCTGCATTGCCTGCCACGAAGCCCACTCCTCCTGGAACCTCAACCTGCTCACCGAGCCGGTGGAGCGGTTGTGCGACGCCTGCCACAGCGAGGTCACCGCGGAACTCGAGTACGCCCGCCACACCCACGAACCCCTGCGCCAGGGACGCTGCTTGGAGTGCCATGATGTGCACGGCTCCGATCAGCCGCATCAGTTGCTCCAGGCGCCAAGTCAATTGTGCGTTTCCTGCCACGAGCACCAGGCGGTTCTCGATCAAGTGCAACAGGCCGCCCGCGTGCACGGCGCCTTGGAGACGGAGTCGTCCTGCCTCTCCTGTCACGACGGGCACGCCAGCATGATGCCGGCCCTGCTGAGTCGTTCGCCGCTGGACCTGTGCCTGGGTTGCCACGACCGAGGCATCCTCACCCCGGAAGGACGGCAACTCACCGACATGCAAGCGCTCTTGGCGACGAACCCGAACCAGCATGGACCGGTCCGCCGCGCCGACTGCTCTGCCTGCCATGACCCGCACGCGGCTGACTACACCAGCCTGCTGGCGCAAGAGTATCCGCGGGAGTTCTATGCGGGATTCGAACTGGAGAGCTACGCCTTGTGCTTCTCTTGCCATCGCACCGAGTTGGTTCTGCAGGAGCGTGGCGTGGAATCGACCGACTTCCGATCCGGCGAGACAAACCTGCACTACCTGCATGTCAACAAGGAACGGCAAGGACGTACCTGCCGCGCCTGCCACGAGGTGCATGCCTCTCGCCGACCGTTCCACATCCGCGAGACGGTGCCCTTCGGTGGCTGGATGCTGGAGATCAACTTTGAGCAGTTGCCCAATGGCGGCCGGTGTGCGCCCGGGTGCCACGAGCCCAAGAGCTATCGGCGCGGTGTCCAGACGCCTGCTGCCAACGGAACACGAGGAGAAGAGACATAATCTCCAAAGCTAAGAGAACGCGATATCGGCCGAGAAACATCGGCGCTGCGCTGCTGCTGCTGCCCCTGTTTCTGCTCCTCCAGCAGCATGGCGCCAGCGCCGCCCAGGACAGTTCGCTGCCCGCCAGCGGCTCGCTGGCGCCTCAGATCACCTTGACCACCCTGGCCGGCGAGGCGTTCGTTCTTGCCGAGCAGCCGCCGGGGGTGACGATCCTGCTGTTCGGGGAGCTCTACAACCGGAACACCCTCGCCGCCTGTCGCGACATCGGCGATCTGCTGGCGAGCGCGCGCGGGCAGGAGGTGGCGGCCCGCGCCTACCTGGTCATCTCGCAGGCGGCGGCGCCCGGGGAACTGCAGGTGACAGCAGATAAGAACGGCATCGGGCTACCCATTCTCCGCGATGAACGATCACGGGCGATGGGAACCTACGGCGTGCGCGTGCTCCCCACGCTTGTCGTCCTGGGTCCCGACGGCCGCGTCACGCTCGCTAGCTCTGGCTACCCCATCTACTTCGTGGACCTGCTGACCGACGCCCTGTACCTCGCCGCCGGCGAGATCACGGCGGCACAATACCAGAGGCGGCGCCAGGCGACGTCGCTGCAGCAAGAACCGGAAAACCGCCGACGGGCCCGGCGCTTGGCGGCGCTGGGTGAGCAACTGCTGCGTCGCGGCAATGATGCCCTGGCGCGGGGAAGCTACGAAGATGCCCTGAGCGCCGATCCCGACTGCGTCGAAGCGCACCTCGGACTCGCCCGCGTGCATCTGGGCCACGGCGAACTCGTGCCGGCGGAACAGCGCTTTAACGCTGCCTTGCAACGCCAGCCCGACAATCTCGACGCGGCGCTCGGCTTGGTGCAGATCGGCATCTTGCGCGGCGGCGACCTGGAGCAGGCGCAACAGCGCTTGCAGGGCCTTCTTCGGGACCATCCGCTTGATCCGCGCGGGCACTACTTGGCCGGGCTGCTCGCCGAGCGAAGCGATGACGCCCAGTCGGCGCTGCAACACTACCGCCGGGCCGCGGAACTCTCACTCTTCGGACAGGTGCAGCAATGGAAGACACAGTAGACCCAACCGCTCGGGATCACTCGGGCAAGAATGAAGCCCGCCGCCGCTTCTGCCAGGTGACGATCGGCGGCATGGCGACCATCGCCGTCGGCACCGTGACCTATCCGCTGGTCACCTTCCTCACGCTCCCCCGCTCCAGCCGACCGCGCGAAGTGCTGCAAATTGCCCTGGCCGACATCCCCGTCGGCACCGCCATCTGGGGCGAGCACCAAGGCCGGCAAGTCGTCATCGTCAACAAGGACGGCACGCTGCTCGCCTTCAACGGCGCCTGCACGCACTTGGGGTGCATTGTGCACTGGGACGGCGGCGAGCATCTGTTCCGCTGTCCCTGCCACGGGGCGACCTTCGATGCCGCCGGCAACCCGGTGAGCGGCCCCGTCAACATCCCGCTGCACCCGATCGAGTTCACCATCAAAGACGACATGATCGTCATCGCCTGATATCGCCTGCCGGAAGGAGTCCGCGGTGACCAGACTCATCAGATCGGTTTACGCTTGGTTCGACCGCCGCTATCGCGTCACCCCGCTGGTGGAGAAGAACGTGACCAAGAAGTGGGTGCCCCGCACCCTGGGGTGGGCCGCCTGCTTCGGCGGACTCTCCTTTCTTCTCTTCCTCATCCAGGTGTCGACCGGCATCCTGCTGCTCGTCTACTACAAACCCGATCCCGCCCAGGCCTGGGATTCGGTCACCTTTATCAAGAGCAACGTCACCATGGGGTGGCTCATCCAGCGCATCCACACCGTCGGCGCCAACATCATGATCGTCCTGGTCATGATGCACATGGCCCGCATCGCCTATCTGAAGATCTATCGCTCGCCGCGCGAACTGCACTGGGTGTCCGGCGTCTTCCTGCTCGGCCTGACGCTCTTTCTCGCCTTCACCGGCTACCTGCTGCCTTGGACCAATCTCAGCTACTGGGGCGCCGCCGTGGGCACCGAGATCCCCGGGGCCGTCCCCTGGGTCGGCGAGGCGATCGTCGTCTGGGCCCGGCGCGGACCGACCATCTCGGGCGAGACGCTCGGCTTCTTCTTCGCGTTGCATGTGTGGCTTCTTCCGGCGACCGCCGTCGCCTTCATGGGGATGCACTTCGTCATGATCCGGCGGACCGGCATCTCCAGGCCCCTGTGAGGCACGACATGGCTGTTGACTATCGACGACAATACACGCCCGATCAACTCGAGCCCTTCTGGCCCAACGAGATCCTGCGCATGATCACCGTGGTGCTCTGCACCCTGGCGATCGTCATGATGTTCGCCATTCTCCCCATGCTGCTGCAGCAAGTCGGGCTCGGCGACCTCGTCCACCACCAGGAGCCGGCCGACCCGCGCTCGACGCCGGAGCACATTCGCCCGGAGTGGTACTTCCTGGCGGTGTACCAATACCTGAAGCTGCCGCCGCAGGAGATACTGGGGATCTCCGGCAAATCGATCGGCGTCTTGTCGCAGGCGCCCGCGGGCCTGGCGCTGCTCTTGCTGCCCTTCTTCACCGGCCGTTGGGCCCATCATCGCCCCGGCCTGGTGCACACGGGCCTGATTACCTTGGTCATCGCCCTCTTCATCGCCTTGACGCTCTGGGCGGCATGGCCCCCACATCCGTTCTTCCTGGCGGTGCTGATCCTGGTGCTTGTCGTCTTCTATCTCTTGCTGTGGGTCGAGGTGCGCACCATCGATCGCGTGCTCCGTCAGCCAGGGAGGCAGAACCATGGGTGATCTCGCAAGCCGAACACGAGCGATCCTGTTGGCCGGGCTCCTGCTCGCGCCGGCCGCCGCCGCCCCACCCGACGCGCCACCCGACGCCCCGCCCACCGAAGCGAATCGCTACGCCGACAACGCCTGCGTGCGCTGCCACGAAAACCTGCCGGGTCGGCTGGGCCAGATCGTCAACCTCGAATGGCACGACAGCGTGCACTACGAGAACGAGGTCACCTGCGATGGCTGCCATGGCGGCGACGCCTCGGTGACCACCGAGCAGTATCCCACCTTCGATGAATTCAAACAGGCCGCCCACCTCTGGCGCAACCCCGAGTTCTCCTTGCTCCACGACACCAGCCAGGGCTTCGTCAGCCGGGCCCGCGGCCGAAGCGTCTCCTATTTCTGCGGCCGCTGCCACACGCTCATCATGGAAAAACACCTGGGCAGTCCCCACGGCAACTTCGGCGACCCCTCCTGCTTGTACTGCCACGGCCAGGGCAGCCACGCCATTCAGCCGGCGGCGGTGGACATCATCGATACGCGCTCGGCTGCCCAGGGCGGGCGCTGCGCGCTGTGCCATGAAGCCGGCACCATGCAGACCGTTTCCTCGATCAAGGAAACACTCACCGAGGCGGCAGCGCGCATTGATTCGTCGGCTGAGCAGTACCGGGTCTTGGAAGAGCAGATGGGCTACAAGAACCTCTCGCTGGAAGCCATGCACCACCACAAGGAAGAAACGCACTCGCGGCTGCGGCAGGTTTTTCACAGCTTCAACCTGCGCGAGATCGGAGAACTGACCAGTTCGATCGAAGCCGTGGCCAACCAGACGGACTACGCCGTGGACTTGGTCGCCTCCTTGCGCTCAGCCCAGCAGCGGCAGACGATCGTGGGCCTGACCTCGGTGGTCTTCCTCTTCGCCTTCGCCGGCTTGCTCGTCTACTACAAGCACGCCTTCTGCGAAGGCTACGACAAGAGCGACGCCACCCCGCCCGACGAGGACGCCGGCGTGTAGCCCACGGCATCGCCGTACTCGGGCACGCCCAGAACCACCTGTGACCCGCATCCCAGTTGCTTCTCGGGTGCCACTGGTTGCTGTGCCAACCA